>ERZ773164.26-NODE-26-length-149315-cov-27.441887_pt1 | contig 149315 bp, 130 predicted proteins | sample MGYA00511917_ERZ773164 | MGnify/ENA primary metagenome ERZ773164 (study PRJEB29015, sample SAMEA2737847) | human gut metagenome | biome: human gut; feature: human-associated habitat; material: faeces | place: China | collected 2012 ...
AATGCTCACATTTTTCTCCAACGAATATTCCATCTGCATTTCCACATGAAATCCCGAAGTGTATTCTGATAATATTACTTATTAAAGCTATTAAAGATAATAAACAGGATCATGTGTCCAAAGAATTGGACACATGATGCGATACACTCCTTTTATCAGATGACGAAAGGAGTGTATTTTTTATGAAAGGATATGTTGTGGCGGCAGGCTATATGGGATATGTAAACGGAGAATACATGCTCTTCTCGAATGAGGATGACTACAGAGAATATTTTGAAGATTAGAGATAAAATAAGAAAAGAGACGCTGGAATGCCGCATACCTAAAGCCCGTCCGAAGCGAATGGAAGGAAGCTTAGAACGCTCTCTGCGGATATTGAAATTTTAAATGGGATGTGGGATAATGTACGCGTAGGCAATGAGCCGGGCGAAGCCATTGTCTATGTATTGTAAGGAAAGAAGGAATTCAGATGTCAGAGAAGGAAATCGAAGTCTATGGAAAACAGGTGGATGAGATCAAGATTCGTCCTTATGAGCATCATGCCAAGTATTACGAGACGGATCAGATGGGCATCATTCATCATTCCAACTATATCAAATGGATGGAAGAGGCGCGGATGGATCTGATGGATCAGATCGGACTCTCCTATAAGGAGATGGAGGCAATGGAGATCATCAGCCCGGTGCTGTCGGTGTCCTGCGAGTATCACAGCATGGTTCATTTTGATGATGTGGTTGTCATTGAGCCGCGGATTACCAAGTATAATGGAATCAAGATGGAAGTGGAGTACCGGATGACGGATAAGGTGACGGGAGAACTTCGCACCACGGGAACGAGTTCCCACTGCTTTTTGAACCGTTCCGGGAGACCGATTTCGCTGAAACGGTCTTATCCGGAGATTGATACAAAGTTCTTTGAGTACACAGATATTTAGAACAAAATGGAGCGGATAGACGCTCCGGAATGGAGAATACTATGATTCAGGAAAGATTAAGCGCATTGCGCGAGGAGATGAAAAAGCGGAAGATCGATATTTATATTGTACCGACCGCTGATTTTCATGAGTCCGAATATGTAGGAGAGCATTTTAAAGCCAGAAAGTTTATCACCGGTTTTACCGGATCGGCGGGTACAGCGGTCATTACCCTGACAGAGGCAGGACTGTGGACAGACGGACGCTATTTTGTACAGGCGGAAAAACAGCTTGCCGGAAGTACCGTGACGCTTTACCGCATGGGGGAAGAGGGTGTGCCGACGGTGGATGAGTTCGTTGAAAAAGAGCTGCCGGAGAGCGGCTGCATCGGATTTGACGGCAGAGTGGTAAACGGAAGCTGGGGCAGAAAGCTTCTCGCCATCGCAGAGAAAAAGAAGGGGTCTTTGTATGTGACGGAGGATCTGATCGATCTGATCTGGAAAGATCGCCCGGCGCTTTCTAAGGAACCGCTGTTTTTGCTTGAGGAGAAGTATTCCGGTAAGAGCACAGCAGACAAGATCGCAGATCTGCGCAAGGTAATGGAAAAAGAGGGAGCCAATGTGCATATTCTGACTTCCTTATACGATATAGCATGGCTGTTAAATATCCGCGGCGGAGACATCGATTATGTGCCGGTCATCCTGTCCTACCTGGTGCTTACCGACAGGGAGTGCATCTGGTTTTTACAGGAAGAAGTTGTGGATGAGAAGATTGCAGCATATCTGAAGGAGAATCACATCACAACCAGATCTTACGATGCGATCTATGATTATGTGAAAGAGATCCCGGCGGACGCATGCGTGCTGATGAACGGCAATACGGTCAACTACCGCATTACCAGCAGCCTGCGAAAAGAGATCCGCATTGTGGATCAGCCGAACCCGACCGAGATCATGAAAGCGGTCAAGAATCCGGTCGAGGTGGAGAATATCCGCAAGGCACATGTGAAGGACGGGGTGGCATTTACCAAATTCATGTACTGGCTGAAGACCAACATCGGCAAGATCCCGATGACGGAGATCTCCGCATCGGATTACCTGGAGGCGCGCAGAAGAGAGCAGGATAACTTTATCGAGTTAAGCTTTGACACGATCTGCGCATACGGACCGAACGCTGCCATGATGCACTATGCGGCGACTCCGGAATCGGACGCTGAGTTAAAGCCGGAAGGCTTCCTGCTGGTGGATTCTGGCGGACATTATTTCGAGGGAACGACCGACATCACAAGAACGATGGCCCTCGGACCGATCACAGACGAGATGCGGCTGCATTTTACAACGGTATGCCGCTCCAACATGAACCTTGCAAATGCCAAGTTCCTTTACGGCTGCACCGGACTGAATCTGGATATTTTATCCCGCGGGCCGCTCTGGCAGATGGGCATTGATTACAAGTGCGGTACCGGACACGGTGTGGGCTACATTTTGAATGTGCACGAGGGACCGAACGGCTTCCGCTGGAGAGTGGTTCCGGAGCGCCATGATAACGGTACGCTGGAAGAGGGTATGGTTACGACGGATGAGCCGGGTGTATACCTGGAAGGTAAGTACGGCATCCGTACCGAGAATGAACTGGTATGCCACAAGGCGGAGAAAAACGAGTACGGCCAGTTCATGAATTTTGAAAATATTACTTACGCGCCGATTGATCTGGATGCCATTGATCCGGACGAGATGACGGGACGTGAGAAGAAGATGTTAAATGATTATCATGCAATGGTATACAAGACCCTCTCTCCGTACATGACACCGGAAGAGAATGAGTGGTTGAAGAAGTATACAAGAGCAATCTAGAAACGGAGACAGAAATGAGCGAAAAGCTGGTATTGATTGACGGACACAGTATTTTGAACCGGGCATTTTTCGGAATCCCGGATCTGACCAATTCCGAGGGACTTCACACGAACGCGGTATACGGATTTTTAAATATCATGTTCAAGATACTGGAGGAGGAGCAGCCCGATTACCTGACGGTTGCGTTTGATGTGTCTGAGCCAACGTTTCGCCACAAGATGTTTGCGGAATACAAGGGCACCCGCAAGCCGATGGCGGCAGAGTTAAAGCAGCAGGTTCCAATGATGAAAGAGATGCTGCGTGCGATGGGTGTGACCATCATTGAAAAAGGCGGTTACGAGGCGGATGATCTGCTTGGAACCATCGCAAAGCGCAGTGAGGCGGCAGGCGTGGAGGTTGCGGTCGTATCCGGTGACCGGGATCTCCTGCAGCTTGCCACAGATCATATCAAGATCCGGATCCCGAAGACGAAGAGGACGGGAACCGAGATTGAGGACTACAACGCGAAGGAAGTCCTCGAAAAATACCAGGTGACGCCGACAGAGTTTATCGATGTGAAGGCACTGATGGGGGATACTTCCGATAACATTCCGGGAGTTCCCGGCATCGGCGAGAAGACGGCGACGGCGATCATCGCAAAATACGGCAGCATTGAGAATGCCTACGCGCATGTGGATGAACTAAAGCCGCCGAGAGCGAGCACGAATTTAAAAGAGCATTATGATATGGCGCAGATGAGCAAGACGCTGGCGACGATCGATATCGATGCGGACATTGCCTACAAGCTTGCGGACGCGCATTTAGAACAGGTTTCCGATCTGTATACAGAGGAAGCCTATTTGTTGTGTAAGAGACTGGAATTTAAGAATCTCCTCGGCAGATTCTCTGTGGAAGCACCGAAGAATACGGCGGAGGAGCATTTTAAGAAGATAGAAAAGGCGCAGGAGGCAGAAGCATTTTTTGCATCCCTGCGTGGAAAAGCATGCGGGTTCTATGTGGTACCACAGGAGGAAACGCATGACGCCCACACGGAGGCTGACGGTCAGATGAATCTGTTTGGCAGCTTTGCTATGCAAAACTCCGGCGAAGAAGCGGGAGAGCAGGAGACGGCAGGAAGCTGTCATATCCCGGATTTTCTCGGACTTGCAGTTGCATGCGGTGAGGAGGAAATCTGTTACGTGGAGGCATCAGAAGCGCTTCCCTGCCGTAAGATCCGTGAACTGTTTGCGGGGAGCGCAGCCGCTTCCTACGCGACACTTGACTTAAAGCCGCAGTTAAAGGAACTGGGGATGCTTGAGAAAAAATGTCTTGGAACGATCTCGGAGGAGAACCTGTTCGACAACACGATCGCAGCCTACCTTCTAAACCCGATTAAGAATGAATATCCGTACGAGGACATTGCCAAGGATTATGCGGGACTGATGATTCCGTCGAGAAAGGATCTCCTTGAGAAGCTCACATATGAGAAGGCGGTGGAGAAAAAGCCGGAGGAATTTTTAAAGTGCGTCTGCTATATGGCATACGTGGCATACAAGACCAGGGAGCCGCTTGAAAAAGAGCTTGCAGACACCGGAATGGAAGCGTTGTTTCGCGAGATTGAGATGCCGCTTGTCTTCACGCTGGCAGATATGGAAAAAGAGGGAATCATTGCGTCCGGGGAGGCGCTAAAGGAGTACGGAGACAAGCTTGCCGTGCGCATTGACGAACTTGAGCGTAAGATCTATGAGGAAGCCGGGGAGGAATTCAATATCAACTCTCCCAAGCAGCTCGGTGTGGTCTTATTTGAAAAGCTTTCCCTTCCGAACGGCAAGAAGACGAAGACCGGCTATTCGACGGCGGCGGACGTCTTAGATCGTCTGGCGCCGGATTACCCGATTGTAGCGGATATTTTAGAGTACAGGCAGCTGACCAAGCTAAAGTCCACCTATGCGGACGGACTGGTGAACTATATCGCAGAGGACGGAAGAATCCACACGTCATTCAATCAGACCATCACGGCGACGGGACGCCTTAGCAGCACGGAGCCGAACCTCCAGAACATCCCGATGCGGATTGAGCTGGGAAGACTGATCCGCAAGGCATTTTTGCCAAAGACCGGTTTTGTGTTTGTGGATGCGGATTATTCCCAGATCGAGCTGCGCGTACTGGCGCATCTGTCCGGAGATGAGAAGCTGATTGAGGCATACCGGAATGCACAGGATATTCACCGGACGACGGCGTCGCAGGTATTCCACATCCCGTTTGACGAAGTGACCGATCTGCAGCGCCGCAATGCCAAGGCGGTCAATTTTGGTATCGTCTACGGAATCAGCTCCTTCGGACTCAGCCAGGATCTCTCCATCACGAAGAAGGAGGCGGCGGAGTACATTGAGCGCTATTTTGAGACCTATCCGAAGATCAAGGGGTATCTGGACGGACTGGTGGCGGAGGCGAAGGAAAAAGGCTATGTCACGACGATGTTCGGAAGAAGACGTCCGATTCCGGAGCTTTCCTCGAGTAATTTTATGCAGCGTTCGTTCGGAGAGCGCATTGCGATGAATTCCCCGATACAGGGAACGGCGGCGGACATTATCAAGATCGCCATGAACCGGGTGCATGACCGCCTGCTGGCGGAGGGGTTAAAATCCCGGCTGATTTTGACGGTGCACGATGAACTGCTGGTGGAGACAGCGGTAGAGGAAGAGCAGGAAGTGCGTAAGATTCTTGCCGAAGAGATGCACGGGGCAGCACAGTTGTCGGTGATGCTTGAGATTGATGTGCATGCGGGAAGTGACTGGTATCAGGCAAAATAGAGGTGCAGTAAAACGATGAGATTTATAGGAATTACCGGCGGTGTAGGAGCCGGCAAGTCGGAAATATTGGGATACCTGGCGAAGAAGCCGGATACCCGCGTGATGCTTGCGGATGAGATTGCCCATGAGCTGATGTCTCCCGGGACGGCATGTTACGATAAGATCAGTGAGACATTTGGCGCGGAGGATATTTTCCTGCCGCAGGGCGGACTGGACCGGGGAAAACTGGCGGCGGTCATTTTTTCGGATGAGGCGAAGCGTAGGCAGATGAATGCCATTGTACACCCGGCGGTGCGCGTCTATGTGGAAAAAGAGGCGGCGAGAGAAAAGCAGGGTGGAAAACGAAAGCTTCTGGTGCTGGAGGCAGCGCTTCTGATTGAAGAACATTATGATGAAATTTGTGACGAACTCTGGTATATTTATACCAGAGAGGATATTCGCAGAGAACGCCTGATGGCAAGCAGAGGATATTCCACGGAAAAGGTAGACCGGATTTTTGCAAGCCAGTTGACGGAGAAAGTCTACCGGGAGCATTGCAGGGTTGTGATTGACAACAACGGCAGTGTGGAGGAGACTTTTGCGCAGATCGACAGGGCGCTTTCGGAGAAGAAATAGAGATTAGGAGATACTGCAGATGAGCGATACGAGCGTATTCGACCAGCCACTGGTGTTTGGTCTTGATATTGGAACGAGAAATGTGGTGGGAACCGTAGGCTATAAGACGGAGAATGAATTTGTCGTGGTGGCACAGTATATGCTTGAGCATGAGACGCGTGCCATGCTGGACGGTCAGATTCACGATATCGGACGCGTGGGGCATACCATTGCCAAGGTGAAGGAGGAGCTGGAGTCACAGATCGGGCAGGAACTGACCGAAGTGTGTATTGCAGCCGCAGGCCGCGTGTTAAAGACAGTGACGACCAACATCAGCTACGATTTCCCGGAGGAGACGGTCGTTACCGGCGAGGACATTCATACACTGGATCTGCTTGGAATTGAAAAGGCGCAGTCCATTTTAAAGGAAATGAACGATACACGCTACAAGTTTTACTGTGTGGGTTATTCCGTCATGAAGTATTTCTTAAATGATGAACCGTTCTCCAGTCTGGAATCCCATAAGGCAGAGCGGATCAGCGAGGATATCATCGTGACGTTCCTGCCGGAGGATGTTGTGGACGGTCTGTACGCGGCAGTCGGTATGGCGGGTCTGACCGTGGCAAACATGACGTTGGAGCCTATTGCGGCGATCAATGTGGCGATTCCGGAGAATTACAGACTGTTAAATATTGCGCTCGTGGATATCGGTGCGGGAACATCCGATATTTCCGTGACGAGAGACGGAAGCATCATCGCATACGGTATGATTCCGCTTGCGGGGGATGAGATCACCGAGCTGATCGTGCAGAGTTATCTGGTGGATTTCAACACGGCGGAGCAGATCAAGCTCTCGAGCGGTATGGACGATCAGGTGACTTACAAGGACATTATGATGATCGAGCACACGATTCCGTCGAAGGATGTGTGGAAGCTGACGGAGCCGGTGGTGGATAAGATGACGACCGAGGTAGCGGCGAAGATCAAGGAACTGAACGGAGACAAGAGCGTCAGTGCGGCGTTTATCGTCGGCGGCGGCGGTAAGATCCACGGTTACACGGAGATGCTTGCCAAGAAGCTGGATCTGCCGGCAGAGCGTGTGGCGCTGCGCGGTGAGGAAGTGCTGCAGGAAGTGACGTTTCTTCAGACAGAGATCCAGAAGGATCCGCTGCTCGTCACGCCGATCGGTATCTGCCTGAATTATTACGATCAGAGAAACAGCTTTATCATGGTGCGCTTTAACGGGGAGCGGATCAAGCTGTATGACAACAATAAGCTGACAATCGTGGATGCAGCCCTGCAGGCCGGTTTCCCGAATGAGGAACTGTTCCCGAAGCGCGGCAAGGAACTCAATTTCACCGTGAACGGCACTCCGCGGATTGTCAGAGGTGAGCTGGGAGAGTCCGCAGAGATCTATATGAATGACCGTCTGGTCAACATCAACACCCCGCTGGAACCGAACAGCGACATCGTGATCGAAGCGTCGACACAGGGCGAAGCGGCGGTATGTACCTTAGAGCAGCTGGATGAGTATTCCTCTTCGGAGATGAAGGTAATCGTCAACGGCAGGATCGTGCGCTGTCCGAAGTGCCTGGAAGTCAACGGAAGTCTGGAACTGCCGTCCTATGAGATCAAAGAGGGCGATGCGGTTGAGACGAGAAGCTTTTATACCGTGGAGCAGCTGGCGGCATTCATGGATGTGGAAGTGGACATGGATCATGAGATTCTTGTGAATAACCGCGTGGCAACCATGGAGAGTCTTGTGTACGAGAACTTTTCCGTGGACTGGGTGGTGCTTTCTTTCGGAGCAGCGGCGGTGGACCCGGCAGAACTTCCGGTTGCGGAGCAGCCTGTGACGGCGGCGGATGGCGAGACGGATCAGACAGCGGACGAGACTCTGGCTGAGAAGGTAGAGGAAGTGGATGCCGCAGAGAGTGAGGCACAGACCGGTACAGAGGCGGAGGAAGCGGAGCATGGAATGTCACAGGAACCTTCATCTGTGACAGATGCCACGGGAGCAGAGAGCGCTGTGGAGCAGCCGGCTGAAGGGGAAGTGCAGCAGGCTTCGCAGAAGACGGATCTGGGACTGGTTGTGTTTATCAATCAGCAGCCGGTACGTCTGACCGGAAAGAAGAGCTACATCTTTGTAGATATTTTTGATTTTTACGATTTTGATTTAACGGCATCTGCGGGAAGAGCGATCATCACAAAGTTGAACGGACAGCAGGCACAGTATTCGGCAGTGCTCTCCGAGGGAGACCAGATTGAGCTTCGCTGGCAGGAAATTAACAGATAGAGAGTGGAAGAAATAAAATGGAATTATGCAGTATAGCAAGCGGCAGCAGTGGCAACTGTATCTGCGTGGGAACAGATGAATGCCATGTTTTGGTGGATGCCGGAATCAGCGGAAAGCGGATTGAATCCGGTCTGAATTCGATTGATCTGAAAACGGAAGAGATGCAGGGAATTCTGATCACACATGAGCATGTGGATCATATTGCGGGACTTGGCGTCCTTGCGAGACGTTACGGTCTGCCAATGTATGCGACTCCGGGGACGATCGATGCGATACTGCACACCAAATCCGTCGGAACGATCGATCCCGCCCTGTTTCATGAGATTCATGCGGGGGAGGATTTTACGATTGGAGATATGACGATCGAGCCGATTGCCATCTCGCATGACGCGGCTGAGCCGGTGGCGTATAAGATGAAGCAGCCCGGAAAATCCATGGCGGTCATGACGGATCTGGGAATTTATGACGACCATATTGTGGAGAAGTTAAAGGGGCTGGACGTGCTTCTTCTCGAGGCGAATCATGATGTACATATGCTGCAGGTCGGAAGTTATCCGTATCCGTTAAAACAGCGTATTCTCGGAGAGAAGGGACACCTGTCCAACGAGCTTTCCGGGCGGCTGCTCGGGGAGGTGCTGCACGATCATTTCGGCACGGTTTTTTTAGGACATCTGTCCAAGGAAAATAACTATGCGGAACTTGCGTACGAGACGGTACGGCTGGAAGTGGCGATGGGAGATAATCCTTATAAGGGGGATGATTTTCCGATGTATGTGGCAAAGAGAGACGAGCCGTCCGAGCTGGTGCGGTTCTAAGACCGGAGAAAGAAGAAGCATACGGTTCTAAGACTAAGAACGTAGGTTATGAATCTAACATATGATAGAGCGAGATTTCAATAGAAGGAATCCTGCTCTATTTTTTTGTATTTAAAGTCCGCATATCATTGATAATTAGTTGAATGTGAGCTTTTTGTTCCGGCGTCAGATCGGTAAATTCCACCATGATGCGATCCTGCTCCATTTCCAGCAGATAATCGGTAGAACAGGAAAAAAACAAAGCCAGTTTTTTCACAATATCCACAGACGGAAGAATGTTGTTATTCTCCCAGTTGCTTACACTTTGCTTAGAAACGTTCAGTTTTCGGGCAAGCTCAACTTGACTCAAATTGCGGGCAGTTCGTAAGGTTTTGATTCGATCCCCCAACATTCTGTTTACTCCTTTTCTAACAAGTGTATAAAGAACGGTGTATATTTACAAAATACATTAGTATTGTTATAATGGACATTGACTGGACGACAAAAGAAAAAAAGAGAGTGGACAATGATAGTATTTTCGGAATTGTTAAAATCATTTATCAATGAAAAGAATATCTCGGTGAAAAAGCTGGCGGCAAATGTCCAGATGGACCGGACTCTGATACAGAAATACATGTCCGGAAGCCGGACCCCGAAGAATTACAGAGAGGTGCAAAAGCTGGCGGGCGGAATGCTGCTGCTGCCGGAGGAGCAGGGAGAACTGCTGGATGCGTATTACAGAAATCTTTACGGGGACAAAACGTATGAGGGGTATCGGAAGATCGCAGAGACACTGGAAGGAATGAAGGATTTCCGTATGAAGGAGCCGGCAGTGTCCGTGACATTTCCCGATACCGGGATGCCGGAGGAACCGCGGGAGGAAGTGGAGTACGTGCGGCACGGAAAACTGGAAGTGGAGCAGGCGTTCATCAGCCTGCTGCGGAAGGAATGTGAGTGCGCAGGAGAGGAACCTCTTTTCATCCGCATGATGATGCAGCCGGATCAGAATGAGATGCTGAAACTGTTATTACATGCAGTGGGGGGAAGAAACGTTATTTTGGAGCACATTCTCTGCCTGGACTGCGACGGAAACAATAACGAAAATATTATGCTCATTTTTTCTGTGCTGGCACTTGCAGCGGAGTGCAGAGCGTATCACGTCTATTACTATTATGATGACATCCAATCGCATATCAACGAGATGACATTGCTGCCCAATATGGTGCTGGCCGGGGAAAGTGTATTCCTGTGCAATAAGGAGCGGAGCGAATGCATGATTCTGCACAAAAGTGTAGCAGCGGAATTTTTTGCGGGGCAGTATAACTATATGAAGAAAAGCGCAGCAAAGCTTGCCATGCATTATGAGTTGGAAGGTGCGGATGAAGGCATCCTGCGTGATATTCAGATGGATGGAACATATATGGAATTCGGTTATTTCCCGAGTGTACTGTTGTTCCCGGCTGAGAGAAAATCTTCGGATGACGCAGGAAATTCCCGGGAGGGAGCGTGTATCGCGGGGAAATATTATTTTTCGGAGCGGGCATTGAGGGCATATCTGAATCCGGATCGTGCGGATTGCGGCGCGGAGTGCCAGGGAGCGCGTGAGGACGGCGGAATGTCGCAGACCGAGCGGGTAAACCGTGTGGGGCACTGGCTGGCAAGGATCAGGGAAGGACAGTGCCTGGCATATATGGCGGATGAGACGAAGCTTGCGATGGAACCCGGCATCGGGATTTTTACCGGCGGACGCGGAACGGTGGGAATCTGGCGCAAAAAGAAGGGAAAACAGATGCTGCTGGTAAAAGAATGGAGCGTCTATGATTCCTTGTGCGGCTTTGAAAAATTCGCCCTGGATAATGATCTGTTTGTGGATGCGGAAACTACAACGGAAAGAATACGGCAAATCTGGGAGGAAAGTTCCAAACGAACGATGTAAATGTGTCACACAGAGTGTCACACGTTGAAACGGGAAAATGGAGAAAATATAATAAAAAGTGAATTTTTTGTGAAATTTTGTCGCATCTGGTAGATGGCGGGAAAGAAGAATACAACATGAAGATAAAATTGGCTTTATTAGACAAAGACAAAAATTATTTGGAACGATTATCAACCGTATTTTTAAATAAATACCCGGACCGTATTGAATTTTATTCCTTTTCCGATCCTAAAGTGGCACTTCAGTGTGTGCAGTCGGGAAAAGTGGAGGTATTTCTTGCGAATGAACAGTTTGAAGTGAATGTGGCGGACATTCCCGAAAATACATGCTTTGCCTATATTGCAGAAAATGCAGAAACGGAAGAAATACATGGACAGCGCACGATATTCAAATATCAGCGCGCGGAGACTTTCTATAAGCAAATCTTAGATTTTTATGCGGAAAATACGACAAAAGTTATCAGCGGATATTCATCCAATCATCAGAATACAACGGAAGTGATATCATTCGGATCGTTTTCGGGAGGAACGGGCTGTTCTACAGTCGCAGCGGCGTTCTGCATCTATGCAGTCAGACGTGGAGCCAGGGTTTTGTACTTAAATCTGGAACGTTTCGGAACGACAGACAGTTTCTTTCATGGAGAGGGACAGACAGATTTCGGCGATGTGTTATATGCCGTCAAAAGCAAGCGGAATAATTTGAATATAAAGCTGGAGAGTACGTTAAGACAGGATGCATCCGGTGTTTATTTTTATGCCAGTCCGAAAGTTGCCCTGGATCTACAGGAAATGGATGAAACAGATGTTAAGACATTGCTGGATGAACTGTGTGCATCCGGCAGATATGACTGTATTATAACCGATATCGATCTGGATTTGAATCCCAAAGTAGAAAAAATATTGGAATATTCTTCCAAAATTGTATTTGTGAGCGACGGAACGGATATTTCCAATATGAAATTGGAACGTGGGCTGCAGACAATGAGACTGTGGGCGCAGCAGAAAAATGAGGTTCTTATGAGCCAGGCATATTTGTATTATAACAAATTCAGCAATAAGACATCCAAGGCTGTGCAGGGGCTTGACCTGGAAGAACTGGGTGGTGTTCCACGCTTTGAGCATGCGACGACGCAGCAGGTAATCGAACAACTGATAAACATTCCTAACTTTGCAAAGTTATATAGTAAATAGGAGTTGCAAAATGACGAGTGAGGAAGAACAGAAGAAAGTTCTTGAAATAAAAAAGTACATAACGGATCATTTTCAGCTGGCACAGATCTCCAATGAAGAACTGGAAGAAAAAGTGGAACAGATTGTAAATGAGTATATGAGTGATGCGTACTGTTCCATTCAGCAGAAAATTTCGATTGCGGGACAGGTTTACGGCGCCATCCGCGGGTTTGGTCTGCTCGACAGCATTATCAATGATGACACGATTACAGAGGTGATGATTAACGGACCGGATCGGATTTTCATTGAGCAGAATGGACGCTTGTATAAGCTGGATAAGCATTTTGAAAGCGAACAGAATCTGGAGGACATTATTCAACGGATTGTGGGACAGGCAGGAAGAGAGGTCAATCAGGCAAATCCGATCTGTGATACCAGATTGCCGGACGGGTCGCGTGTGAATGTGGTGCTGCCGCCGATTTCGTTGTGCGGTCCCATTGTCACGATTCGTAAGTTCTCGAAGACACCTATGACAATTGAACGGTTAATTGCGTATGGTTCACTCACTCCTGAAATTGCGGATATTTTAAAACTGCTGGTGCAGGCAAAGTACAATATTTTTATCTGCGGAGGTACGGGATCCGGAAAAACAACGTTTTTAAATGCGCTTTCTAATTATATTCCGAAGGACGAGCGTGTCATTACCATTGAAGATTCGGCGGAATTGCAGATTGTTGGTATCGACAATCTGGTCAGTCTGGAAACGCGTAATTCCAATGCATCCGGAACGGGAGAAATTACGATTCGTGATCTGATAAAATCTTCACTCCGTATGCGTCCGGAGCGGATTGTCGTGGGCGAGGTCCGCGGCGGGGAAGCACTGGATATGCTGCAGGCAATGAATACCGGGCATGACGGTTCACTGTCCACCGGACATGCGAACAGTACCGCGGATATGTTAAGCCGACTGGAGACGATGGTTCTGCAGGGAGCTGACGGTCTGCCGCTTGACGCAGTCCGCCAGCAGATTGCCTCAGCGATTGATATCATCATACATTTGTCCAGACTTCGCGATAAGTCGAGAAAGACGATGGAGATCACGGAAGTGATCGGATATGAAAACGGAGAGATTCAGCTCAATCCATTGTATGTATTTGAGGAGGATGAGAATACAACACTGGAAAAGGTGTCCGGCAGCCTGAAGCGGACAAAAAACAAAATGCAGAATGTTTTTAAGCTGCAGCTGGCAGGAATAAAAGTCGAGGTTTAAAAAGCATGAAAAAAGAGAAGAAGAAGGAAGAACAGTACATAAATTCCCCGCTCAATAACCCGATGCTTAACTATGATGTCTACATTCCGGGAAAAGGAGAGCGGATAGGCGTGAGTCTCCTGTTTTTTCTGATAGGCGGATGCGCGGGGATGGTCTTTTATGGGAATCTGTTTATGAGAGATGGCATGGCGACCACGGCAACATACATTTCAAATGTGATCTTTTTCGTGGTTGTCGGTGCATTTGCAGTTCATTTTGCATTTCCGGTATATATAAAAAATTGTTTAGAAAAACGGAAAAATAAATTGAAACTACAGTTTCGGGATATGCTGGAGTCGCTGACGGCGTCGTTTTCATCCGGAAGTAATGTGCAAAATGCATTTCAGGCGGCATATGAAGATCTGAATATGCAGTATGAAAAAAAAGACTATATTGTGGTCGAGATGCAGGAAATTTTAAACGGAATTGCACAGAACATCAATATTGAGGATATGATGAGAAATTTTGGAGACAGAAGCGGCAATGAAGATATCAAAAGTTTCGCGGATGTATTTGAGGTGTGTTATCGAAAGGGTGGTGATATGAAAGTCATCATACACCGGACACACAATATTATCAGCGAAAAAATGGCTGTGGCAGATGAAATAGAGACAAAACTTACATCCAATAAGATGCAGCACAGTGTCATGAGCATCATGCCGATTGCCGTTGTTATGTTGTTGAGAGTTACCAATGAAGCATTTGCGGCTAATTTTGCAACTCCGATGGGAGTGTTTGTGAATACGATCGCGATTGGAATTTTTGTGGGAGCGTACAAATACGGGTTAAAAATTGTAGATATAAAGGGATGAGGATATGGTATTGAATTTTATCATGCTGCTTCTGGCGTCGATCACTACCGTGCTGTTTCTTGTGAACTTAGCCAGAGGAAAGCAGTACGGCTATATGGTGGAAAGCCTGGACGGCGGTGAGTATTTTCTGAAAGAACTGTATGTTGTCGGATTTAGTCTTAATGATGGAAAAATTTTTAAACTCCGCGGAAAAATGGAGCGGAATCTGAAAAAGCAGGCAAAACTGCTTTGGGGCGACCGGTACTATGAATACTATGCAAATCTTGCATGGGCGCAATTCCTGTCACTTACGCTGCTGGTTGTTTCCATTGGATTTTCTTTATCTGGTTTTTTAAAAACAGAACAGATACCGATTTTATTGATTCTGGTATTGTTATTCATCGCTGCGTTTTGGAATTTGTCATTGTCTAAGATGAAAGAGAAGGTGCAAAAACGCAGGGAAGAGTGCGAGGCAGAATTCCCGAATATGGTTTCAAAGCTGGCACTACTAATCAATTCCGGTATGGTATTGCGGGAGGCATGGCGCGTCACTGCCTATGGAAAAGAGGGAACCCTGTATGCGTTGATGAAGCAGGCGTGCGAGGATATGGAAAACGGAGAATCAGATGTTGGAGCTATTTATAAATTTGGAGTTACATCAGATTCGGCTAGCATTAAAAAGTTTACAAGTGCAATGATTCAGGGAATGCAGAAGGGAAACAGCGAACTGGCAGATTTTATGGTTTCCCAGACAAGTGAACTCTGGGCTCATAAGCGGCAGATGGCATTACAGCAGGGAGAAGTTGCTGCTGGAAAATTGATAATTCCACTCGGAATTACATTCGCCGGAATTATTATGATCATTGTATCGGCGGCGATGCAGAGCATGTCATTTTGATTTATGCGCAATGCGTATAGATAAATATTTTTGAGAAAGGAGGCAACAGTTATGAAATTGTTAGAGAAAGCAGATTCATTTTTGATTGGAGCCAAGATTAGAGTAGATTCTTTCCTGAATCACGAGGAAGGCGACACGAACTTTATATCAATTCTGGTACTTCTTGGTATCGCACTGGCACTTGCCGGCGTATTTCTTGGATTCAAGGATCAGGTTCTTGCCTGGGTTGACACAAATGTAGGCGACTTTTTTAACCAGAATGGTGGAAGAGGTTAAAAGAAAAAGGAGAAAACCTGCTGCAGAGACAAGCAGGTTTTCTCTGTATCCATTGAAATAAGAGAGACAGGAGCATAAAAAGTGAATGTTGTAATACATGGAATTGGCTGGGGAATTCTGGCAGCGGCAATGATGCTACCAATGAAAGCGGTTGCACGGAAGCGGGGGGCGAAAGAGACACGCAGAGGCTGGCGGACTGTGGTAATGTGTCTGATTCTTGTGGCAGTGTCTGTTTTGGAAGGCTGCAGAATTGCCACCAGAGATTTTCTGATTGCGGAGGAGGTGCGTCTTACCATCAGCTATTTTCTGATACTCGGAGCGGCTGTGATTGATGAGAAAATGCGCATTATACCTAATTTTATACCGGGAATCATGGTACTTTCCAGTCTTGTGATTGTTGCCATAAAAGCACTGATGGGTGGAAATGTAGGGATCGATCTGGCAGGAGCCATTTTGGGAGCGCTGCTCTGCGGTGTTGTATTGGGAATTGCGGACAAGGCATCCAAAGGAGGAATCGGAAAAGGGGATATCAAACTTTTGATGGCACATGGATTCTTGTGCGGAACAAATATTGTTTTCTCAACGTTGTTGTTAGCGCTGCTCTGTTGTGCAGTGTTTTCGGCAGGGATGGTTTTATTGAAGAAATGTACGGCAAAAGATCATCTGGCTTTTGGACCGTTTTTATATGTGGGATATGCAGTGATGCTCTTCTTTACAATTTACTAAGAAAGAAGGACTGGTGAGGATAATGAAAGGCTCTAAAATACTGATTACATTAGGAATGATCGGCGTGCTTGCCGGTGGCTGGGGTGTGTTCTGGTCAAAAAATATACATTCCTATTTAGAATATAAAAATTTGCTGGCATCGGCAGAAGACAGCCTGAAGGATGGTTTGTATGAACAGGCAATTGAACGTTATCAGCAGTCGTTAAGTTATTCCGATGATATAAAGACATATCAGAAAATTAAGGAAATCTATGACCTGTATTACGCGGAAGAACCGACTGCTTATGTGCGGAATTGCTACATCGGTGATATGAGTGCAGCAACCGTGGCATATCCGAAGCAGGCGGAATTCTGGCAGGCAGAAATTGAATTATATATGGAAGGAAAGAATGATTCCAAGGCATATGCAGCGGCAAAAAAAGCGTTGAACAGCGGAGCAAAAAGTGAAGAACTGACGGCTGTTTATCAGAAGCTGTTGTATGAAGTGAAATTGGATTATCAACTTTATACAGAATTTAAAACTTGCCTGAACGGTTATATCACGGTATGTGACGGTGATAAATGGCAGGTGCTTGATGGCAAAGGAGAGAAAGTCAGCAGTCAGTATCAGTTTATTGGACTAATCAATGATGAGGGTGATGGAATTTATACGAATGATATTGATACAAGACTTTTGGATAAAAAAGAAGTAACGCGGGCAAGATTTGAGATTACGGTACAGGATGCAGGATATTACTCGGAGACATCTGGATATGTGCCGGTAAAGGTGGATGATAAATGGAAATATCTTAATACAGATGGGAAATATCTGCCCGGAGAATACGATCAGGCAGGAAGTTTTTATAATCATAAAGCTGCCGTTTTGCAGGGGGAAAAATGGTTTTTGATCGATGATACCGGAAAGACGGTATCGGACAGTTATGAAGATATCAAGCTCGATCTGTATGGCAGTTATGCGCAGGGTGGTGTGATTCTGGCGAAAAAGGGCGGCTCTTATCACATTTATGATTTGGAGGAAAATCAGATCGGTGATTTCTCATGTGACGATATGGATATCTGCATTGATGGCGGACTTATTGCGTTTAAACAGGGAGACAAATGGGGGTATGTCGATGTGGAGGGAAACATTGCCGTGGAACCGCAATATGCCGGTGCAAAAAGTTTTTCCGACCATCTGGCGGCTATTTGTGATGAAAACGGACACTGGGGATTTATAAACAGTAAATATGAACAGGTAATAGGATTTGATTACCTGGATGCTTATTATTTTAATTCAGATGAAACATGTATGGTAAGTGCTGCGGAGGGCACCTATCAGATGATGCGATTCGTTTTTGAGTAAAGGGGTTGCTTATGAAAAAGAAGGAGCATGTGAATGAGTCCGGTGAGGTGATGCTGGAAGGATTGATTGTATATACGATCACGGTATTTCTGCTTTTTTTCCTGCTGGCTATTTTTTCAGTGTTGTTTCAGGCATGGAATGTGCAGACGATTGCGAACGAGACGGCGGCAAGGAATGCACAGATTTACAGACTGGAAAGTGCAGACGTAGTAACTGGATATGTCACGGAAGAACAGTTGACGGATATGCCGATTTACCGTTACCTGAAGAATCGAACAGAACTTGAAATGGCCGCCAGACAAAAGATTATGGACTATGCATCGAATCGCTTAATAAAAACAACCTATACGAAAGCAACGTCAGATCCTCAGATTGATGTTGAAATGGAAAAGGATTCAATTGCCAGAAGGCATATAAAAGTGACTGTGACAGGAGATTATACTGTCCCGTTTGGTGAGGCGCTGTCATATTTTGGATTTGATAGTGTGGCACATTATGAGACAACTGCTTATGCGGAATGTGTGGATTTGCTGGATTATATCAGTATGGTGGATTTTGTGGATAATCAGACTTCACTGGGGCAGTTTGGCAGCGAAACTGTGGGATTGGTTAACAGCATCATGAAACTTTTTAATGATATACGTGGCTTGATTGCGGATTAGAAAGTGGGGAAACAGATGAGAAAACGATATTGGAAGTTTAAGCATTTCAAATACATCAATGGAATCCGGGGAGCAATTTCTTTATTTCTGGCAGTCATAATGACACCGTTTCTTACAATAGCGATGGCTTTGGTGGAGACCGGACGCTACAACAGTGCTGTTTCAGTGTTGGATGAAGCAATGGGAATTTCTTCTACGGCAACGCTTGCAAATTATGATGAATATCTGCATAAGAGATGGGGACTTTTGGCAGCAGATCAAGGGATCAATCTGGATGCCTTGTATGGCAGTTATCTATCAACGAATGCAGGTGTTCTCGGATCAAGCTTGACGCTGGAGAATCAGAGCGCAGAGGGGATATATCCACTGGGAGATCCGGAGATTTTGGAAAGTCAGATTTTGGAGTTCAGTAAATTAAATGCACCGACACTGTTGGCGGAAAATTTTTTGAATTTGTCTTATCTGATTGACAAATTGGAGGAACTGGGACAGTTTGATAATATTGTAGCCAGTTTAAATGGTGGTGTGGGAGTCATTGATTCAACAGTGACATTGGTTGACTATACGGAGGATCTAGTGGAGGATGCGACAAATCTGGATGCTTATAGTCAGACGTATGAGGAACGTTACACTGCATTTTCGGATGCGGTAAATGATTTAATAGAGGCGTTGGGAGAAACACGTCCGGATGGGGAGGAAGACCCGGAAGGAGCAGCGGCATATGATGCGAATATAAATACATTGCGGACAAATGCAGAGACTGCCAGAACTAGTTATAGTGAGATATTGGGAAATATTTCTGAAACATTATCGGACTATAAAACTAAGATGACCCAATGTCAGGAATCATTGTCAGGAATCGGTACAAATGCATTAGGGGCTGCATCTTCACTTGGTGAATTAAGGCAAACAAGACTAGATAAAAGCCAGCGTAAACGTGACAATAAGAGAGAGATTGAGAGGATGCAAAGAGATGGGTTTGCAGAAAATGATCCGACGTACCAAAATTTGTTGAGAGAGAGAGATACAATCGAACGCGAATTAGCACAGTTAGAAACGCAGATTGGAGTATTGGAGGCTGCTTCGGATGGTGGTGAAGAGGTGACAAGCGGTTGGCAGGATACCTTTGAGAGTTATGATGATGCAGTTATTGGAACCATTATCCAGAGCTTTGATAGTATGAAAACGAGTGTTGACGATTATAGTATCAGTTTCGTTACATCGGAGACGGCGAGTTTGGATGAGATGATATACCATAGTGTAGCAGTTGGGGGCTATATTTCTGCTTCAGAGATCAATAGCTATTTGACACAGCAAGAGCAAAAATTGCAGAATGGAAGTTTATCTGCTTTGCTAGAAGGAATGACATCTTTTTATAATTCTATTTTTCAAATGACGTTGTTGTATGATCCAGAATTATCTGCTTATTTGGATGTGGATTATTATAATCAAAATTTGGGTGGATTACCAGGAGGAAATGCAGCAAATGGAGGAGTGATACAGATTATACATAATATAGCTGATACTATAACAGCTATTAGGAACTTCAAAGAAGATCTGTCACATTGGAAATTTGGACAGGCGCTTTTAAAACTAAAAGAGATTATTGTGAACATTGTAAATTTGTTTGAAGCGCTGGTTCAATTTGCATGTGGCATTGTCAGAAATATTCTGGATCTGTTTCAAGGATGTGATCGGCTATATTATAGTACATATGTGACGTTTAATCTTTCGTGCAGAACGGATGATGATTTTAAGTGTATGACAGGATATACATTAGAAGATCTCCCAGAGCAAGAGATAGTGGGAAATAATGGTACAGTATTTGATGATCTGGTTGCTTTGATTGATGCGGTGCAAGGATATGTTAATGGATCAGGAGATGATATAACTTTCAGCGGGGCGGAACTGGAATATATTTTATATGGAAGTAATAGTGAGGTGGCAAATCAACTGTATACATTTTGCGCACTTTATTTAATACGTTTTTTGCTTGACATTGCTCCTGTGGTGGCTAATACAGAAGTACAGGAATTGGCTGCGGCTACAACATTTGGGTATCCAGTTGTAATCGGATTGGAAATGGTACTAGAGCCTTTAATAGAAACAATTTTTTTAGTAAATGGAGAATCTTTTAGTATTTATGATAAGACAGTATTCTTAACACCAACCGGGTTACCAACGATGATAAATAAGATGATATCTGTGGCACGAGTGACAGCGCAGGAATCGGAGGTATTGAAGGAAGAACTTGTTAATGCATTTGGTGCCACTATGGATGATTATGAATATCAAGAATATCTTTATGAAAACCGGGATAATAATAATAATGACGATGATGATGATGACGATGATGACAATTATACAAGTGAGTTGTTGAAATTCAATTACAGGGAATACTGTTTTATGCTATTGCTTTTAACTGTTACCAAGGAACAGCAGCTTGCACGGTTACAAAATTTGATACAGACAGAAACACTCTATTACTATCAACAAAAAGGCGTGGATTACACGTTTGATCTGCGGAGCAGTTACACCTATCTCCGCACGGAGGCAGATGTCAAAGTGAAGCAGATGCTGCCTGCATTGATAGATTCTTCCCTGTTTGAGATTACCCGGGAGCAATACAGGGGGTACTGATATGAGAAGAGGAAGAGAAGAGGGAGCCATCACACTGGAAGCTTGCGTTTCGGTGCTTGTATTTTTAGTGTTGATGTTGTTTTTAGCAGGTTTTTTTAAAATGTATATGGCGCAGAACGCAACAGCACACACGCTGTTGCAGACATCACAGAGTCTGTCTCTCGATGAGTATTCAGCAGAAAGAATCGGAAATGGTGGCTGGGAATCCGTTGGGGATCTGATAAATGGTCTTTTTGAATTGTTTAACAATGATGAGTTTACGTCTTACACAAGCTGTCATGAGGGAGCGATTGTTGACCAGGATGTGATAAAGAAACGTTTTGTCGGATATCTGACCGGTGGGGACGAAGCTGCTGCAGATGAATTTTTAAAGAATGTAAAAGTAGTAGACGGATTAGACGGATTGGATTTTTCGGAATCCTATGTAGCCGATGATACGCTGTATATCGTTTTAAACTATGAATTAGAGTATGACATGAATGTCTGGAGCATGGATCCTGTGAATGTGAGACAGACGACCTGCTCCAAATTATGGAAGAATCTGGAGTGACAGAAATGAGTAAATTTTATTTTGAAAATCAGGGAAATGGCACTTATCTGGTGTATCCGGTTGGACCGGATGAGCAGGTAGACGCATTGACGCTTGGAATGCTTACCAATAACAGCATAAAGAATTTTGCGCCGGTTGTTTATACACAACAGGATGAGAAAAAATATATCAAATATAATGTGACAACCAGAATCTCTGTGCAGCAGTTGTTGATGAGCCCGGTCAATAAAAAACAGCTTCTGGGAGTACTTACCGGAATCGCTGCGGCAGTAAGCGATGCAGAAGAATATATGATTGACGTGAGATCTATTCTGTTTGATCAAAACTACATTTTTGTGGATGCCGCAGGGGAGACAACGGTTATGATATGCCTTCCGGTTGCTGGGGAGCAAAAACAGCTTCCGGATATGAAACTGTTTTTTAAGGAACTGTTGTTTACGGTCAGTCTGAATTCGAGAGAGAACAACGACTATTTTGTTCGTATGATTAACTATTTAAATAAGGAAGCTTCTTTTTCTACAGAAGCTTTTTCGGATTTCCTGAAAAAGCTTTCGGTCGAGTCAGCACCGGTGGTACAGGGGACTGTGCAGGCACCGGCAAGACAGGAAAATGTGCAGCCGAAGGCATCGCAGGTACAGACACAGCCGCAGGTATCGCAGGGACAGGCACTGCCACGGCAAAATCAGCAGCAAGCTGCTCCGGGAAATACTTATCGACCTCAGCCACAGGTACCGCAGTCCGGGCAGCCGGTGATGTCGGCGCAGAAACCGCAGGTACAGAAGCAGCCGACACAGGCTGCTCCGGCGAGTGGTACAAATGCACAGAAAAAGGAGATGTCCTGGTTTTATCTGATGCAGCATTATAACAAGGAAAATGCGGCTTTGTATAAGAGCCAGAAGGAACAGAAGAAGCAGGAAAAGAAGACAGGAAAAGAAAAAGGAAAGAAGCAGGAAGCCAGAAAGAATCCGGCAGGCACAACAGGGACAGTACAGACGCAGCAATATGCGGTTCCGGGTGCGCCGGGGAATGTGCCAAATAACGGTATAACGATGCCGGGGAATATGCCGGCAAACGGAATGCTGCAGAACAGAATGGCGAGTGCGCCGCAGAATACCGCAGGTCCGGCAATTTCAACCGCCGGACCAAACGGAATGACATCACAGCCTGCGGCACCGATGATGTCACAGGGAAAGATTGTTGAGCACAGGGCGGATTTTGGAGAGACAACGGTATTAGGCGGCGGACTGGGAGAGACGACAGTATTGTCGGAAGTGCATATGCAGGGAAATGAGAATATGCCTTATCTGATCCGCGAAAAGAACAGCGAAAAAATATCATTAAGTAAACCGGTATTCCGTATCGGAAAAGAAAAAAGTTATGTGGATTATTTTATTGGAGATAATACAGCGGTCAGCCGGAGCCATGCCAACATTATCACAAGGGAAGGACGGTGCTTTATTCTGGATACAAATTCCACAAATCATACCTATGTAAATGGTGTGATGATCAGGAGCAACGAGGAAGTTGTTTTATCCGAAGGAGATAAAATACGGCTGGCAAATGAAGAATTTGTCTTTCATGGATAAAGGATTAAAAAAGCAGACGGAAAGGCGGAAGGTGCGGGCGTGAACTTTATTATTTCAGCGACAACGGATATAGGCACAACGAAAAAGACAAATCAGGATAGCCTCAGTATGAAAGTGATTCGTACACCGGCAGGCAGAATGGTATTTGCTGTGCTGTGCGATGGAATGGGAGGTCTTTCAAGCGGAGAAGTGGCAAGTGCAACGGTTGTGAAGGCGTTTCATGAGTGGGTGGTAAAGGAATTGCCGGGTTTATGTATGCAAACGGAAATTATGGATTCTGAGATACAAACCCAGTGGGAGAAAATTATCACACAACAGAATGAGAAGATTAAATCATACGGAGCAAGACAGGGAGTCCGGCTTGGAACCACAGTAGTAGCGATGCTTTTGACACAATCGAGATATTACATACTAAATGTCGGGGATTCGCGTGCCTATGAGATTAAGAACGGGATAAGACAGCTGACAGCAGACCAGACATTTGTGGCACGCGAAGTAGCATGCGGAAACATGACAGAAGAGCAGGCGAAAATGGATGAACGGCGCAATGTATTGCTGCAGTGTGTGGGAGCTTCCGAAGCGGTATATCCGGATATGTTTTTCGGTGAAGTGCAGAGAGATGCCGTCTATATGCTTTGCTCCGATGGCTTTCGGCATGAAATAACGCCGGAGGAGATTGGGGAAGGCTTACAGCCGGAGAAACTTTTGGACGAACACAAGATGCAATGCTGTGCGACAGAATTGGTGGAAAAAAACAAAATGCGCGGTGAGCGGGACAATATTTCAGTTGCGCTGGTACGGACGTTTTAGGGAGGATGGGCATGCTGGAAATAGGAACGCTTGTCGATGGCAAATACAAAATTTTAAATAAAGTCGGACAAGGCGGAATGAGTGTTGTTTATCTTGCAATGAATGAAAAAGCAAATAAACAATGGGCGATTAAGGAAGTCCGCAAAGATGGCGTCAAGGATTTTGAAGTGGTGAAACAAAGCCTTGTTGCGGAAACGGACATGCTGAAAAAGCTGAGCCATCCGAGTCTGCCGAGTATCGTGGATGTGATCGAGGATGAGAGTACATTCCTGATTGTGATGGACTACATACAGGGAAATCCTTTGAGCAGAGCGCTGGAAGAATATGGAGCGCAGCCGCAGGAACATGTGATTGAGTGGGCAAAGCAGCTTTGTGATGTGCTTGGTTATCTGCATACCAGAACACCGGCAATCATATACCGGGACATGAAGCCGGCAAACGTGATGCTTAAGCCGGACGGGAATGTGACGCTTATTGACTTTGGAACGGCAAGAGAATTTAAAGAAAAAAACCTCGCAGATACCACCTGTCTGGGAACTGTGGGGTATGCTGCACCGGAGCAGTTCGGAGGAATGGGACAGACGGATGCAAGGACGGACATTTATTGTCTGGGCGCTACGCTGTATCATCTGGTGACCGGGATGAATCCCTGTGAGCCGCCTTACGAAATCCGACCTATCCGTGAGATCAATCCGTCGCTTTCCGGCGGATTGGAGCAGATTATTTTAAAATGTACCCAGCGAAACCCGCAGGATCGATATCAATCCTGTGCAGAACTGATGTATGCACTGGAACATTATGATGAGATTGATGATGTGTTCCGGAAAAAGCAAAAAAGGAAACTGACCGCATTTGCATCGAGTGTTTCCCTGATGGTCATTTGTGCGGCCGTATCCATATGGGGATACATTTCTGCGGAAAATAAAAAAAGTGAAAATTATGACATCATCCTGAAGCGTGCGGAGAATGCGGAAGATTATTATGAAGCGATATTGACGGATCCGGTAAGGACGGATGCTTACCTTGGTCTGAATGACCTGCTCATAAATGACTTTGTGCTGACAAGAGAAGAAGGGCAGACACTGCAGCAGCTGCGTCTTGGTCTGGATCAAAAAAACGCAAAGGGGTTTTATGACAGCGTAGATGTATTGGGAAAATTAAAAAACAGCAATCCCAAAGGATATGAGGAAGTGTGTTATCAATTTGGGGAATCTTTCATGTTTTATTATGATGTTAATACGGACTATGACAGATATGTAAATGCGGAAAAATGGTTTGCGGAAGTCTCGAAGGAGGACTATCCGATTGCTGGAATATACTGTGATATTGCGGACTGTATGGAGCTAATCAATCAGTATAACGGTGCCAAAGTGAAACAGACAGAAAAAATGTATGAGGAATATGGAAGATTGTGGGAAATGGTTGGAGAACTGAAGGATAAGGCGGATGAATTTGGAAGTGTAGATGCAAAGCTTCAGGTCTGGAATGAGATTAACCGTATGATCAATGAACGTGCGGTGCAGTTCCTTGAGGTTGCAACAGCGGAGGAATTGCAACAGGTGTTGAATTCCATATCCGAAGAAGCGGGAGCGGTACAGGAATCTGTGATCAGTGAAGACATACAAAAGCTGCAGGATGCGATTCGTGAAACGCAAAAAAAACTGGATTCGGTCGGAGAATAGGGGGGAACAAGAATGACATATGAGATGTATCGCTATATTTTTGTGATAGCAGCGGTTCTCTGCGGAGTGATGTTTGGGGTCTCTGTTCTGCTGTTTTTCCTGTTAAAAATACCGGCAGTGATCGGCAATTTGAGTGGATCTACGGCGAGAAAAAGTATCCGGACGATTGAGGAAAAGAGTTCCTGGAAAGAGAATGGAACCAATGATCCGGACGAAAACTGGAAGAGCAGAGGCAGATTAACGGATAAAATATCACCGTCAGGAAGAGTGCAGCCTTTGCCGCACATGACAGGACAAATGGACATCATTACCACTAAGATTGCAACACAGCGGATGACGTCTATGCCGCAGTCGGAAGAGACGGTGGTGCTGACGGAGAAAACGGCATCCGATATTACAACGCAGCTTGAGAATGTGCAGTCCTGCGGTGAGACAACATTGCTTGAAGAAGCAGCGTTTGAGATAGAACTGGATATTACTTATATTCACACAGATGAGATTGTGGCGTGAAAAGGGATAGAAGAAAAGGAGTGCGGAAAATGAAAATCAGTAAGACATCACTGGCAGAAAGAATGATAGCGTTGCTGCTGGCGGCAGCTGTTGTCGTAAGTGCGATACCGATAGGAGCGCTAAGAGTTTCTGCAGCAACGCTGGTTCAGCTGTCAGGAAGTGTAATGGATCAGGTGACGGGAAGCGGGATTGCAGATGTAACGGTAATTTTAACTTCAGAGACATCAGATGCCGTTGTGGAAGGAACGCAGACGGATGCGAATGGAGCATATGCGGTAAATCTGACAGCGGGAGCTGCTTACACGGTAAGTTTTTCAAAAGAAGGGTACAAAGGAAATCAGATTGCTTATACGGGAGCAGATACGACGGCGGATACAAGTGGTGTGGATGTGCAGATGGAAGAAAAGAAAGAGGATACAACGTTTGCTTTTGCTATGCCAGCGCCGGATGCGGTTCCCTATGGAACAGATTTTTCAAACATTGCAGTGTCGCAGGAACAGCCGGATGTAGCTGTTACATATAAAAGTCTGGATGAAAATGTGGCAACAGTAGATGCGGATGGAAAAGTAACCGCATTATGTGCGGGTACTGTGACAATCACAGCGGCATTGGAGGAAAGTGAAGAATACAAAAAAGCCGTTGCAAGTTATGATCTTACCATTGAAAAAGCGGATCAGACCGGATTCGGATTTGCAAATCCGAATCCGGGGAAACAGGGCTGGGGAACCGGAAGTTTTGAGAATGCTGCAAGTGGCGGAGAGGGAACCGGCGCGATACATTATGCTGTTACAGAAGGAAATGAGTGTGGCAGCGTAGATCCGGATTCCGGAGTTCTTACATTTATAAAAGAAGGAACAATAAAGGTTACTGCGGAGAAAGAAGAGGATTCCTGCTACAAAGCGGCAGTGGCATCTTACCAGATTACGGTGGAGAAGGGAGATCAGACCGGTTTTCAGTTTAAGAACAGCGCACCGTCTGTTTCTTATGGAGAAAACGGGAACTTCTATACGAATGAACTGCTCGGAACGGTAGCGGACGCGACGATTACCTATGCGATCACAGAACAGAAAGATGCGGATGGAAACAACGTATCTGACGTGGCGGAAATTGATGCACAGCTTGGAACATTGACCATCAAGCGGCCGGGAACGGTAAAGGTTGTGGCAGAGAGCACGGGTTCAGCCGGTTATAATGATGCGCAGGCGGAATATGTACTTACGATTCATAAAGTAAATCCGCAGGTGGGTTTTGCAGACGGCAGCGATGTATCGATACTGTATGGTGAAAAGGGAAAGCGCTATATCAATGCACTGACCGGTGCGGAAGCACTGCAACAGAATGCGGGAAGTATTGTGTATGAAGTGACCGGACAGACCGCGGGCAGTGAGATCGTAGAACAATTGGATTCTTCAAGCGGTGAGATTACTTTCAAGGATGGTGTGACTGGAAGAGCAACCGTGAATGCTACATGGGAAGAAAGTGACTGTTATACGGGAGGAAGCGCCAGTTATACGGTGACGGTCTCCTATGCGCAGACGCCGGCAGACGCGTATGAAGTGACGGGGGATAAAGCAAATAACAGTGAGTGGTATACCGGTAATGTAAAAATTGCGGCACCGACAGGTTATCAGATCAGTTACAGCAATACGCTGGAGGATAATGAGTGGAAGACGGCAGTTGACTGGGACACTGAATGGGATAAGAATGGTACAAATCCAGGTAGAGAGATTTATCTGCGTGATTTAAACAGTGGCGCAATCACGGATGCAGTCAGCGTGGACGCCGTAAAATTAGATAAGACAGATCCCGTTGTGTATGATATTACTTACAGCAAAACCGCTGTGGATAAAGTGCTGGAGGGTATTACATTTGGTTTGTACAATGCAGAATATATTGATGTAACAATATCGGCGTATGATGCAATCTCTGGAGTGGCTTCACTGTCATACGCATATATGTCGGACGGGACGGTGGCAAATGGTGTCAGTCAGGGAGAGACGACAGTCGATGTTACAGCGGGAACGCCGGGAATAGAGATCGATACACAGACTGGTAAAGTAAGTTATTCGTTCCGGATTCCGGCAGAGTTCCGAGGTAAAATTCAGGCGGCTGCTGTGGATGGCGCCGGCAGACGGGCGCAGATCACAACAGAGAAGACGATTGTTGTGGACAATGAAGCTCCGGTGGTTGGGATTACGCTGCATGGAACCGACGGAAATGCGCCGGTGGCGGCAAATTATCAAGGCGTTTATCAGCAAACGATTGTTGCGGAAGTAACGGTTGAGGAGTCCAATTTTATGCCGGATGCAACACATGCGATTGCAAACGGCGAAGAAAAAATGTTTGATTCTTCCTGGAGCAGAGTAAATGGAACGGATACGTGGAAGAATACGATTACATTTTCTGAGGATGCGGTGTATTCTTTGAAGGTTTCTTCAAAAGACCTGTTAGACAAAGAGACATCAGAGGAAGTGACTTTTACGGTGGATCAGCATGCGCCTGCAACAGGGGATATTCAGATTGAGTACAGTCCGACAGCGAGCACATGGGAAAAAGTTCTGCATATGGTTACCTTTGGATATTATGCGTACAAAGATAATGTAACGGTAACATTACATGCACAAGATCGGGTGTCAGGTGTGGAATCGTTTGCATGGACTTATACGCAGGAAGAAAACACCAGCACGACAAAAAATGTTGCGTTGAAAAACGGTGTGATAACACAGGATCAGATTGCGTATTCCAATAATGGGAAAAATGCAAAGGCATCCTTTGTACTCACTGCAACGGAGGCAGAACAGTTTCGGGGAAGCGTAGCGGTGACAGTGACGGATAAAGCCGGAAACACAAGTGATGTCAAGAATGACGGTACCAGAATTAACATTGTCGATAATATCAGTCCGATACGCACAGTTACATATTCTCCTGCATACAGGGTAGTAGATGCTGCCACATATGAGGAGATTGAAAATTATAATTATGAGAGTGAGAACACAAACGCAATTCTTTATTATGATGGCGATATTACAGCAACCTTTGCCGTCACAGAGGCAAACTTTTATCCGGAGGATGTAAAAATTTTTGTGAACGGAACCAGACAGGAGTCACAAGGATGGACGCAGAACGGAGATCGATGGACGAGCAGTCTTACCTTAACGGAGGACGGTATCTATACGATTACGATGGAGTATGACGACAGATCCGGAAATGTGATGGATTCTTACACTTCGCAGCAGATGATTATCGATACGGAAAGACCGGAGGTAAAGATCGATTTTCTTGATGCAGAGGGGAGAAAAGCAGAGTGTCCGCTATACGAAAATTACTTTAATCAGGATATTACGGCAAAAGTTACAGTGACAGATCCAAACTTCGTCGCGGATGAGGCTGAACTTGTATTGAACAATGAGACGCTTTCCGGTGATTCGTGGAAGAAGGATGGAGTAGGACGCTGGGTATATACGATGCCGCTTACTACAGAGCAGTATTATGATATGCAGGTAAAGGCAACCGATTTTATGGGCAGAGAAGGAACCGGAGCTGCATCATGGTGTATCGATAAAACAGCGCCGGATGCAGAACGCATGACGATTACCTATAACGATGCCTTGAATGCATGGGAAAGAGTGCTGAATACAGTTACATTTGGTTATTATGCGTATCATAGGGATATAGATGTTACGGTTACGGCATGGGATGACATGTCAGGAATTGACAGTTTTGTCTGGACATACAGTAAAGAAACGGATGCCAGCGGAGTCAATGTGACGGAAAAGAATGCGGTAATTGGAAGCGATCAGATTACATATTCTGAGGATGGAAAGCAGGCAAAGGCAACGTTTTGTTTAAGCGCATCGGAATATGAGCAATATCGCGGAAGCATTGCAGTAAAAGCGAATGACCGCGCAGGCAACAGCAGTGTAAAGAACGATAATGCACGTATTGAGATTATAGACACGATCTCACCTACACGGTCGGTAAGTTATAATGCAGCAAAACAGGTAGTGGATGCCGACACACTGCAGACAAAGGCGGAATACCAGTACGATGCGGAAAATACAAACTCAATCTTGTATTATGATGGCGATGTAACGGCCAGATTTGACATTAACGAGGCGAATTTTTATCCGGAGGATGTGGCTGTCTGCGTAAATGGACAGAGACAGAACAATGTGACCTGGAGCGGCCAGGGAGACCGGTGGACGGGAACGCTGACCATTTCCGGGGATGGTGAGTATATTGTGACAATGTCTTATACCGATCGTTCCGGAAATCCGATGATGGATTATCAATCGGAGAAAATTGTGATTGATACAGTTGCACCGGTGATACAGGTAAATTATCAAAATCAGAATGTGGCAAATGTAATAGATGGTGTGAAGTATTATAATGCAGCACAGACAGCAACCATCTCGATCACAGATCAAAACTTCCGTGCAGACGATGTGGTGGCAACAGTCCGCGCAGTGGATGCGGAAGACAATCCGGTTGTGGTAAGCGATTACGCAGCATATTTAGCAAATCGGGAGAACTGGCAAAAAAATGGTGATGTATATACGGCGACGGTAAACTATTCTGTGGATGCAAATTATCAGTTTACGGTTGCGTATAAGGATCTGGCATTGCATGATGCAGCAGCTTATGCCACGGATAAATTTACGGTAGACAAGACGCCACCGACAAATGTGACAGTTTCATACAGCGAGAGTGTTTTGGAGGAAATGCTCGAAGCGGTGACATTCGGATTTTATAATGCACAGGCAACCATAACGATCACTGCGCAGGATGAGACAACCGGAATTCATCAGATCGTATTTGATGCACCGAAAGGCAATGATGTAAGTGATGTGAATTCTGAGATTGCCGGAATGGTGATTACGGAGGATCAGATCGGCCACGGAGGAAAGAATGCATCTGTTGCCATTCAGGTTCCGCAGGGGGAACTGGGAGAACAGAATCAGTTCAATGGAACCGTGGCATGCAAAGTTGCGGACCGGGCAGGAAATACCAGCAATTTGTCGGATGACAGGAGAACGGTTGTTGATAATATCAAGCCGGTGATCAATGTCACAATGGATGATCCGGTGAAAGAGGAAAATGAAATTGCCTACTATGATGGCGATGTTACCGTAACCATGGAGATTACGGAAGCAAATTTTTATGCGGAGAATGTAGAACTGCATGTGACAAGGGATGATGCGCAGATTTCCGTGACACCGCAGTGGAGTGATGAAAGTAAGGATGTACATATCGGAACCTTTACGCTTGAAGGCGATGGCGATTATATGATTACAGCAGACTATACGGATAAGTCAGGAAATGAGATGGAGCAGTATGCTTCGCAGCAGATCACGATTGACACGGAGGATCCTGTGATTTCTGTGTCGGATATTGTGGCAGGCAGTGCGAGCAAGGAAGAAAAATACGGATTTACCATTACAGCGGAAGATCAGAATCTGGATGGAGGAACATTCGAGGCAAGCCTAACGGCAGTTGAGCAGAATGAGAACGGTTCTTTTAAGACAAAAGAGATTCCGCTGGGGACGGCACACGCTGTGGAAGCGGGAAGAATCTATACTTATACGGTAGATAACCTGCCGGATGATGCAATCTACACACTGAGTTGTTCGGTTACGGATATGGCGGGACATACGACACAGAAGTTCTCTCTTGCAGATGGAAGCGAGTATGAAAATGTACAGTTTTCCATCAACCGTCATGGCTCAAACTTCCTGCTGGATACCGATACGGAAGAATTGACAGAGCAGTATTATGTATACAGTGTGGAAAATGACGTGATTGTGCGCGAGATCAATGTGGACGTTGTGGAGGACTATACGGTACGTCTGAATGATGAGGTGCTAAACGAGAATAGAGATTATAAGACGGAGCTTTCCGGCGGCGACGGACAGTGGAGTGAGCGGGATTACATCATTGATAAGAAACTGTTTCAGGAGGAAGGCGAATATTATCTGACTGTTGAGTCAAAGGATAAGACGGAGACGGTGGCCTACAGTGATGTCAAGAACGCGGGAGTTGCATTTGTCGTCGATCAGAGTGCGCCGATCGTTACGATCACCGGATTAAAGCAGCAGGGAAGATATCAGACAGATGAGAAGATCGTAAGTGTTATGCCCACCGATGAAGGCGGAAAATTAAACAGTTTTGCAGCGATCGTGCTGGATTCAGACGGAAATCCGATAAAGAATGCGGCAGGAGAAGATATCAGCAGACGTGTGGAACTGACAGGAGAAGATCTGCTGACACAACTGGCTGATAATGATGGAAAGATTACCTTTACAGTGCCGGAAGGACTGGATATGCAGGTTCAGATTATCTGTACAGATTGTGCCGTGCAGCCGGATGGATCGACAAATGAATACAATGAACTGTTTCAGGAGATCACAGTATCCCCGAGTCAGTGGATTATGTTTTATGCGAATAAACCGCTGTTCTACGGTGCCGTTGCAGCCGTGTGCGTGCCGGTTGCGGGAGGTACGGCATGGATCCTGTTCCGGAGAAAAAAGAAAGTATTAAAAAAGTAGTTGAATTTAATTTATAGTATGTTATAATGAGAAAGGATAGCAGTAGTTGAAAAAAGTTCAACTGCTGCTATATCCATGAGAGGGAGGTTCGTGGAAGATGTCAGAGACGGCACAGGGCGGGATTATTGTTATATGCGGTCTGATCGTTTTTATTTATGGAATTTTAAGATGGGTAATTTGGGGGAAATCAAGAGCACAGCGTTTTATAGAGAAAGCACAAAAAAATGGTTGTAAAGCGACAGGAACGCTGGTTAAGACGAAATCAGTTCGCAAATCGACAAATTATGAAGGAATTTTGATTGAAAAGAATGTATATGAATATGTGGTGGGAAACAGAAAATATGATATAGTATTGTCTTTTGAAAGTAGTGCTACAAAGACACCGCCTAATTATATTACTGTATATTACGATCCTAAGAATCCAAAGAAAGCAGTGTATGCAGGAAAAGGAAGCAGATCGAAACAGGTTAAGAGTGGTTGCGGTTTTACCGCACTGGCAACATTCTGCACTATGTTCCTGGTTGCCAGACTGTTGGTGCATCTGTTTTCATGATATGTGTTACATAACATGAAATGCATAATATAGCGCTTATATAAGACTTCGGTGATGACATATCTGTAAAGGCAGCGATATGTCGTCACCGGAGTTTTTGCGTTTTGGTTGAAATACAGAAGAAAAGTCTGATGATAGATGTAACAGTCTGATCTAGAGTATTTGCGGTGTGGCAAATTTTAAACAGACAGAAGTTTGCAGGCATAATGGAAAATTATTGGAAATTTTGTGTGATATAGGTAGAAATGAAATATTTTATGGATGAAATTATTGACAGTTTAAGTATAAAGAATTAAATTTGTAGATAAAGTGATTTGAATATTAAAAGTTATTACGCAGATATAGAGGAGGATGAAAAGATGAGTTCGGATGCGCAGGTATTTGCAAGTGCAGCAGCAATACAGCATCAGGCACAGCGTGCTGGATTAAGATGGTTGGGGGGAAAATTGTGTAATTACAGACCAGAGATTTATGAAGAAATACGGAAGGCATATTTACGTGGGTTTAAAGTGAGAACAAAATGCGTGATAATATGTTTACCGATTCCGCTTATCATATGTGTGTGCTTTTTCCTTCATTGGGTTGGTGGATTAGATCGCTCTCAAATGGTTTATGGTCATGTTGATGGAAATGAGATCTGGTATATCAGAGGAGAAAAAAAGACGTTGGATTGCAGAGAGGTAGGTTATACGGATGCAGATAATGAAGTTGTTATATATCTGGATCATAATGACCAATTTGAAAAAGTAATTTCAAGGAGTAAATTGGAGGCACAGCAGGGAAGAGATATAGCAGGAGTTTTGATATCGTGGAGCCTTGGAACTGTTTTGCTGATATGCGCTATCCGATACTGTGAGAATAAATATTGCTGGCAATTTAAATTGTTTTGGAAATGGTATGACAGATTTATACGTAATAAAGATTTGGACATAGAAGAATTTATAAATATATATGAAACAGAATTACGACGCAGGAATTGCCAAATGGCATAGCGTGTTACTATTGTTTCAGATGTTTAGAATATAATGAAGGAAGAATGGCATTGGATTGAAAAGAAACGCAGATTGGTGTAGAGCGCTGTAAAACAGATAATTGAAATTATAGTAGAAGCTACAGGAGGCAAATATGGATCAGCCTGTTTATGTAATTAAAAGCGTGGAAAGTGTCTGGACATATAAATATAATGGTAAAATATATGATGTTTTAAAAAAGGTGGTCTGGATTTTGGTAATACTATTCATAATTAGTTCACTTTTTTTTCATAAAAATACATTTATGGAATTGGCGTTCGGGACACGTTTGTTATTGATTATAATGAGTGTGATAATACTTGGGACGGCATACGCCACAGAGAAAACACCTTCTCCATTTGAGATAAGATTTTATGAAGACTATATGGTAGTTTATCGCGAAAAATATTATTATGACCGGAATCTTTCGCGAAAAGAATATGATAAGTTTTTTTATAAAGATATTGAGCGTATCCAATATAAAAAAAATATAGAAAGATACAATATTTATGGCTTGGTTGAATGGGAATATTGGAATTATCGAAAGGATGGAACACTTTCAGAAAGATCAAACGGACATAAAACGGTTAAGGGCATGTGCAGTTTTTACACTTCAAAGTTAGCAGATGTGGATTATAAAAAATGGTTTGAACTTTATACTTCACGGAAAGTTACAATTATGGAATAAATGAAGTGAATTTGTAGTGAAATCAGTTTTAAAGAAATAGAGGAATTCTGGATATTGTGCTTAGAGAATCCAAGATCCAGTACGGGGGGGGTTGCGAACAATGTTGGTAACGATGGTAAAATGGTGTTCATTTCCAATTGGTTAAATGGGAGAATGTGGTTGTAGTTCTGGGGTAAAAGTGAATTAAAATATTAACTTCCGGTGAAAGGAAAATAACTGTATTTTTGAAGCGGTTGGATTTGACTTACACTATATAGTAAGTAAGAAAGAAGAGGAGCAGTTAGAAAAACTTTAATTGTTGCTATATCCATGAAAGGGAGATTAGTGGAAATGTCAGAGACAGCACAAGGTGGAGTTATTGTTATATGCGGTTTGATCGTTTTTATTTATGGAATTTTAAGATGGGTAATTTGGGGATACAAGAAGGAGGCAAAGTTTATTGAAAAGGCAAAAAAGATGGGCGTGTAGCAATAGCAACTTATCAGAAGACGGAAACGAATGTAAAGTGGACGCCCAATAGTGCGGGAAGAGAGTATCGAACGATTTGTCATAATACATATGCGTATAGAGTAAGAAGTGGTAAACAATATACATTTACACGCAGTAAGGATGTTACATATGATACAGGCAGAAGTGGCATAAACAATATACGAGTATATTATGATGAAAAGAATCCGCGTAAGATAAAGTTTGATGGTAACGGAGATAGAAATCAGCATCAGGTTCAAATCGGTTGTGGATACACCGCACTGGCAACATTCTGCACGATGTTTCTGGTTGCCAGACTGTTGGCACATCTCTTTTCATAATGCCTGTTTGTGCGTGGCTTAAGATGTATATTGCATTGCTTATAGAGGACTTCGGCGATGACCTATCTGTAGAAGAACAGATGTGTCTGCCGGAGTACCTCTGAAAAATTACATAGTGGGAGAAAAAATGGATCATAACTTAAAAAAAGAGGAAAGACAGATCATTGCTATGATTATAGGATTCATAGCAGTTATCATATTTGGATTGATAGCAATGTTTATATCCCAGTTTGGCGGATTGGAGGCATTGACACCGGTACATTTTGCTGTTGGATTTATAAAGGCAGGGATTGTGTTTTTTATATGCTTTTTTGTGTTCCGCTTATATGGAAACGGACGTAAGCAGAGACAGATCAAAAAGTGGGAAATCAGAGGCTGGAAAACGACAGCGTATGTAGGGAATGTGTCGACAACATACAGATATGGTGTATCTGAATCGGGTTCCGCGAAAGGAAATCAACAAAATTATCATGTGCGATATGTGTACAAAGTGGATGATAAAGATTACTATCACGATATCGTTAAAGAGGTTGAGAGATGGGAACCGCAGATTACCGTATGGTATGATAAGAACCATCCGAAACGGCATGTGACCAGCGAATATTCAGAAAGCAAACGAAAATATTACGGCTGGGTGTTTACGATTGTACTTACCCTTGCGGCGTTCCTTTCCGGATTCTCCTCCTAGGAGTTTTTATGCTTCCTCATTAAAAATTTCTAAAAAGGAATTGTATATGCCGGCAGAATCGACCCGTATGGGTTTTTGTTTTTCCCGGGGGAGAGATTTTGAGCGTGCAGTTTTTCTGGCGGGTGACGCACGATCAACTTGTGATCCGGCTGACGGACGGTGTGCGCGTCTACCGGGTGAAGAAGAGAATGATGATGTTGCCCTGGCACAAAAGCAATCTAAAAGCATTGACTTATAAAAGCCCAGTGTATTATAATCAGTGTTAATACGATAAAGTGATAACGTGGAAGCAGGAGGAATGAGATTGGCATGGAGAATACAGTAGACAAAGTAATCATAACAGTCGTTGGAAAAGATACCGTCGGTATTATCGCAAAGGTATGTACCTATCTTTCGGAGAATCATATCAATGTTCTGGATATTTCGCAGACGATCGTGTCCGGATTTTTTAACATGATGATGATTGTGGACATGAGTCAGTCATCGAGATCTTTCGGGGACTGCCAGAAGGATCTGGATGCGGTGGGAGAGCAGATCGGCGTGTCCATCAAATGTCAGAAGGAAGAGATTTTTGAGAAAATGCACAGAATCTAGGCAGATGTGCGGGAAGATCGACCGATGGACATAACGTCCACAGAAAGGGATAGACGGAATGATTAACATATGGGAAGTAAATGAGACCAACAAGATGGTGGAGCAGGAGAATCTCGATGTCCGTACCATCACGATTGGTATCAGTCTTTTGGAGTGTATTGACTCTGATTTAAAAAAGCTCAATGAGAATATCTACAACCGGATCACGACCGTGGCGAAGGATCTGGCGGCAGTCGGAGAGAAGATTGAGAACGAGTACGGGATACCGATTGTCAATAAGCGTATCTCCGTGACACCGATTGCGCTGGTGGGCGGCGCAGCCTGCAAGACGCCGGAGGATTTTGCAACGATCGCGGACACGCTGGACCGCGCAGCCAAGACGGTTGGGGCGAACTTGATCGGCGGCTATTCGGCACTGGTGTCGAAGGGCATGACGAAGGCGGATGAGATGCTGATTCACTCGATTCCGATGGCACTCTGCCGGACAGAGCGTGTCTGCAGTTCGGTGAACCTTGCATCCACGAAGACTGGTATCAATATGGATGCGGTCAAGTTGATGGGAGAGATCCTCTTAGAGCTTGCAGAGCAGTCAAAGGACCGCGATTCTGCGGACTGCATGAAGCTTGTTGTATTCTGCAACGCACCGGATGACAACCCGTTTATGGCAGGCGCGTTCCACGGTGTGACGGAGGCGGATGCGATCATCAACGTCGGTGTCAGCGGACCGGGAGTGGTGAAGACCGCTCTGGAAAAAGTGCGTGGCGAGAACTTTGAGGTGCTCTGTGAGACCATCAAAAAGACGGCGTTTAAGGTGACGAGAGTTGGACAGCTGGTGGCACAGGAGGCATCCAGACTTCTTAATATCCCGTTTGGTATCGTGGATCTGTCTCTGGCGCCGACACCGGCGATCGGCGATTCCGTGGCGGACATTCTCTGTGAGATCGGACTTGAGTATGCAGGAGCACCGGGAACGACTGCGGCGCTCGCCATGCTGAACGATCAGGTGAAAAAGGGCGGCGTGATGGCTTCCTCCTATGTCGGCGGATTAAGTGGCGCTTTTATTCCGGTCAGCGAGGATCAGGGCATGATCGATGCGGTACAGGCAGGAGCGATCACACTTGAGAAGCTTGAGGCGATGACCTGCGTATGTTCCGTGGGACTCGATATGATTGCGATTCCGGGAGACACCAAGGCGACGACCATCTCCGGTATGATTGCCGATGAGATGGCGCTTGGCATGGTCAACCAGAAGACGACTGCGGCGCGCCTGATTCCGGTTATCGGAAAAGGGGTGGGCGATACGGTAGAATTTGGCGGACTGTTCGGCTATGCGCCGATCATGCCGGTGAACCAGTTCTCCTGTGACGCGTTCATCAACCGCGGCGGCAGAATCCCGGCGCCGATCCATAGCTTCAAGAATTAAATCAAAAACGAACGTGAGTCATAGAACATAAGTGATGGAAAACAACCTTCTCTGATCAGACAGAATCCGAAAGGATAGATTCAGGGAGGTTGTTTTTCCTTTATCCGGACAGAGGAAGAGCAGAATGGCAGAGATCAGAAAAATCATTTTCATAAAAAATGCGGTGGAGACGCTGGGATATTTTTCCGAGCAGATTGCATTAGAATTGGAGAGGAACGGATACGAGACCTGCTTTATCGACTATGAGCGGATGTATGAGTCGATGGATGCGATGCTGCATTTTCTGGAGCGGGAAGAGACGGCGTTTGTTACCTTTAATTTCATCGGGCTCCGCGGCGAGGCTGTGTTTCAGACGGAGAGCGGATGCAGTATCTGGCAGGAGGAGAATCTTCCGATTTTGAATATTTTGGTGGATCATCCGCTCTACTATCACAGCGGCCTGAAGGAAGCCGGGGAGCGGATGCGGGTATTCTGTGTGGACAGAGAGCACGTCGGCTATGTGAGGCGGTTTTACCCGGGGGTGAAGGTGGAGTTCCTGCCGCTGGCGGGCAATGAACTTTTTGTTTCACAGAAAGACGGAGAACACGGAATACACAGAACGCACTGCGAGGATGTGCCAGAGCCTGTACTGTATGGGCAGAGAACCTTTGACCTTGTATTTGCGGCCAACTATGTGTCGATGGAGATGTTGGAGGAAAAAGTAAAGGCGCTGGATGACGATTATCGGATCTTTTACCGGCGGATCACGGAAGATCTGATCGCGGATCCCACGCAGTCCGTAGATGCGGTTATGGAGCGGCACATCCGCAACGAGCTTGGGGCAGTGCCGGAAGAGCAGCTTTGCGCAGCGATGTCTGGGATGATCTGGATTGATCTGTTTGTCCGCAGCTATTTCCGGGAAAAAGTAGTGCAGACGCTCGCGGATGCCGGTATCATAGTGCGGGTATTCGGAGCAGACTGGGAGAAAATTCACTGCAAAAAGCCGCAGAACGTGCGGACGAGCGGCGGAAAAGTGAACTCGGCGGCGTGTGTGCAGGCGATGCGTGATGCCAGGATCGCGTTAAACGTGATGCCCTGGTTCAAAGACGGAGCGCATGACCGCGTCTTTACGGCGATGCTGCAGGGAACGGTGGCGCTCACGGACGACAGCCGGTATCTGCGGGAAGAGTGCCGGGACGGGGAAAATATCTGCTTTTACTCCCTGAGGGCGTTAGAACAGCTTCCGGATCAGGTGGTAAGCCTGCTTGAGGATCCGGTGCGGATGGCAGAGCTGGCGGAGCGGGGATATCGGATGGCAGCGGAGCAGCACAGGTGGAAGAACCGCGCCGGGCTTCTGATGCAGGCACTTCGCAATATAGATAAGTAAAACTAATAGAATTCAGTAAATAAATTCATGATACTAATGACAGCGCATTCCTTGTAAAAAGAAAATCCGCATGATAAGATGGAAGAAGGCAATCAATGCAGCAATGTGTGATGTGAAGGAGGAAAATCATGAAGATGATGTCACTTGCGAAGGAACTTTCGTCCAATACATATCCGGGAAGAGGAATTGTGATTGGCAGATCCGGGGATGGAAAATATGCGGTAACCGCTTACTTTATCATGGGAAGAAGCGAGAACAGCCGCAACAGGGTCTTTGTGGAGGATGGCGAAGGAATCCGCACACAGGCATTTGATCCGTCCAAGCTGACAGATCCGAGCCTCATCATTTATGCACCGGTCCGCGTGCTTGGCAACAAGACGATCGTGACAAACGGCGATCAGACCGATACGATTTACGAACTGATGGACAAGCAGCAGACGTTCGAGCAGGCGCTGCGCACCAGAGAGTTTGAGCCGGACGCACCGAACTATACACCGCGGATTTCCGGTATCATGCACATCGAGAACAATACCTACAACTACGCGATGTCCATTTTAAAGAGCAACAATGGCAATCCGGAAGCCTGCAACCGCTATACGTTTGCATACCAGAATCCGGTGGCCGGCGAGGGACATTTTATCCATACATACATGGGAGACGGCAATCCGCTGCCGAGTTTTGAGGGAGAGCCGAAGCTTGTCGGCATCGAGGGAGACATCGACACCTTCACAAACACGGTCTGGGAGAACTTAAACGCAGACAATAAAGTATCTTTATTTGTGCGTTACATTGAGATTGAGACCGGAAAATACGAGACGAGAATCATCAACAAGAACGTGTGAGGAGAATAGGATCATGAAAGAATTAGAATTAAAATATGGCTGCAACCCGAACCAGAAGCCGTCTAGAATCTATATGGAGAACGGCGAACTGCCGATCAAGGTGCTTTGTGGCAGACCAGGCTATATCAATTTTCTGGATGCATTCAACGGCTGGCAGCTCGTGTCCGAGTTAAAAAAGGCAACCGGTCTTCCGGCAGCAACCTCCTTTAAGCATGTGTCACCGGCGGGTGCGGCAGTCGGACTTCCGCTTTCCGAGGTGGAACGCAAGATCTATTGGGTGGATGACATGGATGTGGAGTTTACACCGCTTGCAAATGCCTATATTCGTGCGCGCGGCGCAGACCGCATGTCCTCGTTCGGCGATTTTATCTCTCTGTCGGATGTCTGCGACAAGGAGACAGCGCTTGTCATCAAGCGCGAGGTATCGGACGGCGTCATTGCCCCGGGTTACACCGATGAGGCGCTTGCGATCTTAAAGGCGAAGAAAAACGGCAATTACAATGTCATCGAGATCGATCCGGATTATGTGCCGGCGCCGATCGAGCATAAGGAAGTGTTCGGAATCACATTTGAGCAGGGAAGAAATGAACTGGTGATCGATGAACATTTTTTCGATAACGTTGTGACGGAGAACAAGGAGATTCCGGAGGCAGCGAAGAGAGATCTTGCGATTGCGATGATCACCTTAAAATATACGCAGTCCAATTCCGTGTGCTATGTCAAGGGCGGTCAGGCGATCGGTATCGGAGCGGGGCAGCAGTCCAGAATCCACTGCACGAGACTTGCCGGTTCCAAGGCGGACAACTGGTGGTTGCGTCAGTCGCCGCAGGTGCTTTCCCTTCCGTTTAAGCCGGGCATCAAGCGCGCAGACCGGGACAACGCCATTGACCTCTACATTGGGGAGGACTATATGGACGTGCTGGCGGAAGGCGCATGGCAGAATATTTTTACAGAGAAGCCGCCTGTTTTTTCGGCAGAGGAGAAGCGGGCATGGCTGGATAAGAACACAGAGGTATCTCTTGGATCGGACGCATTTTTCCCGTTTGGCGATAACATCGAGCGCGCACACAGAAGCGGCGTTGCGTATGTGGCACAGCCGGGCGGTTCCATCCGCGACGATCATGTGATTGAGACTTGTAATAAATATCATATGGCGATGGCGTTTACGGGCATCCGCCTGTTCCATCACTAGGAAGAGCCAAAGAGGGCTGATGTATGCAGGGTGCATCAGCCCTTTTTTACACTTTTTTTACAAGGTTTTACCGGACAAGGGTAGAAGAGAAGATTCATAAACGTTACAGTTTATTTTACATACAAAAAAATGAGAGGAACAGTTGTGAAAATGAAGAAAAAGAATCATTGGAAAAACATATGTGCGCTTTTCTTCGCATTCTGCATGGTGTTTTCGACAGTAGCAGGAGATGCGTCTTTTGTTACGGCGTATGCAGCAGAGGTGCAGACAGCGGCCGGAAGTGAAGCGGCGGAAAATCCGTCACCGGCAGAGGAGAGCGGAGCAGACAGCACGGAAGGTGCACAGAACACGATAAATCAGGAAAGTGCGGCGCAGACAGAGAACGCCGGTCAGACGGATGCGGCGCAGGCAGATGCCGCAGCGCAGGCGGATGCGGTACAGAATACGGAGTCTGGGGCAGACCAGAATACGGCGCTCATCCAGACGGCGGGTGCAGAAAGCCTTGCGGCCTTCAGTTATACGGCGGCACCGGAAGCGGGACTTCCGGCAGCAGCGACAGCGGGCAGCGGAACGCTTGACGTAAGTGGAGCATCTTACAGCGGATTCAGCAAGGGAATCGCAGCAAAAGGATGGAGCGAGGGAGCGGGCTTTACGGTTGCGGTTAATGCTGCAGGTTACACAGATTTAAAATTTTCTGCAGACATGCGCTCCAGCGGAACCGGTCCTGCCAACTTTGCACTGGAATATTCCATTGACGGAGCAAGCTGGACAAAGATCAGCGGAACGGATGTGACCTTAAGTACGGATCTTGCCCCGGTGTATCAGCAGACGGTACTCCCGGCGGCACTGTCCGGAAAAGCGTTTACACTGCGTGTGACAATGCAGGGAAATACAAGTGTGAACCAGAGTACAGTCGGCACGAACGGTGTGACCAGCATCAACAACATTGTAGTCACCGGAACACAGGGGGAGGCGGTGAAGACAGACGGGACGGTCTGTTCCAAAGTCAAGGCTTCCGTGGAGCCGGGAGATGTGGAAGCCGGTACGAAGGTGGAGCTCTCCTGTGCGACGGAGGGAGCAACGATCACATACCATACCGATCTGGACAGTGCAGACAAGACATACACCGAAGCGCTTGTGATCGAGGAAGATGTGACGATCTACGCGACAGCCGAACTCGAAGGTTATGAGACGAGTGAGACGGCAGAATTTGCCTACACGGTAAAACAGGGTGCAAAGAGCAAGGAGGCAGCACTTGCCACCACACTTTCGGACGGAAATATTGTCGCCCTCTATTACGAGAACAACGGAACCGGAAGCGTGCTCTCCCAGACCGCAAGCGGCAAGAAGTTAAAGGGTGTGTCGGCAACTGCAGCGGACGGCGCGCTTGCCATTCCGGAGGATACGGCGGAACTTAAGGTTTCCGTGGATGAGAACGGTTATTATACCTTTGTGAGCGGTGATAAATATCTGACATCCGGCGCAACGGGCAGCTCCGTGACGTTTGCGGACGCGGCGGGAGATTACAGTCTCTGGAAGCTGCAGAAGGCAAATGAGAACGGCGGATACTATGTGATCAATGCCAACGCAAAATACAATAATACCGCGGAACAGTATCTGGAATATTATAATGGATTTACGACATACAGCTACAAATCATCTTCGGATGCGGCGTATGTATTCTATTTTTATCTGATCGATGAGGGAACACCGTCCATTCATGTCCGCGCGGATGAGTCCGTCACGGAAAATGTGGCACAGTGGTCCGGAACGGCAGATTACAAGACGGCAGGTGTGACGGCAGACACCGGAATTGCAGGAGATTCTCTCAATGCAAATGATCTGCTGGATACGGATGCCGTATATTCGGCGGTGGTAAACGGAGCGGCAGTGGCGCCGTATACCGAGGCGACAAGCACTTCCACCGGTTCGACTTCCTATTATATGGGAGGAAAGGGCATTGGAAGCGGAAGCAATGACTATGCGCAGTTTGTGATGCCGACAACGGGCTATGCCAACATGGTGCTCGCATTCCGGCTTCGCGCAAGCAACACCGGAGCAGGTTCCTTCCAGATGCAGTATTCCACGGATGGTGTGGATTTTAAAAACCTTTCCACTGGAACCTATGCTTATAAGTATACAAAATATGTGGGCGGTGAGCCGCAGGAAGTGAGCGCTGCGGAGAAAATTACCGACGGAGTGGCAAAGACAAGCCTTGCGCCGGCAAACTATATTTCATTCACGTTCGACATTCCAAACGAGGCGGCGAATGCAGATTGTCTCTACATCCGCATGGTTCCGGGCAGCCTTTCTGCCAAGGGAGATAAGGCACCGGGAAGCGGTGGAGTGATCCGTATGGACACGGTGACAGTGACTGGTAATCCGGTGATCGCCTCCGATCTATGCGGATATGTGGCAGCAGAACCGCAGAGCGGCGTGGTAGCTGTGGGCAGCGAACTGACACTGACAAGCGCCACGGAGGGTGTGACGATCCGTTACAGCGTAAACGGCGGCGCGGAGCAGATCTATGACGCGTCAGCAAAGCCACAGCTTACCACACTCCCTGCAGTTGTGACAACCTATGCGACAAAGGAAGGATATAAGGACAGTATCCGGCGTACATTCTCCTATCAGCAGGCCCAGGTGGCAACGGTAAAGGCAACACCGAACGGCGGAAGCGTGGTGAAGAACACAGCGGTAACCCTTACCTGCGAGACGGAGGGAGCAACGATTCAGTATTCCGCGGACGACGGCGCAACCTGGCAGGATTATGCCGGAAAACTGGTCTTAAAAGACCTTCCGGCAGTTTATAAAGTGAAAGCCGTAAGGGACGGTTTTCTGGACAGCAGTGTGCTCACACTTTCCTTTACCGAGCGCACAAATGAGAAATATCAGATTTACTTTGGACAGTTACATTCCCACACTTCTTATTCAGATGGCGCGGGAAGCTGTGAGGAGGCATACCAGCATGCCACGAATGTGGACAATCTGGATTTCCTTGCGGTGACAGATCATTCCAATTCGTTTGACGATGCAGAAAGTGCATCCATCACGGATGGATCGATGAGTGAGGAGTGGAAGGAAGGCCATGCGCTTGCCACGCAGTATACGACAAGCGGATTTGTGTGCATCTATGGGTTTGAGATGACCTGGTCGAACGGACTTGGACACATCAATACGTTTAACACCGAAGGCTTCCAGAGCCGTACCCAGAATGAGTACAAGACTTACAGCACGGCATTGCAGAATTATTACGCGACCTTAAAGACACGGCCGGATTCCATCAGCCAGTTTAACCACCCGGGAACGACGTTCGGTGATTTCAGCGATTTCGCATACTATGACGAGGAGATCGACAAGCTGATTACGACGATCGAGGTCGGAAACGGCGAGGGTGCGATCGGAAGTTCGGGTTACTTCCCGTCCTACGAGTATTACCAGCGCGCGCTGGACAAGGGCTGGCATCTTGCTCCGACCAACAACCAGGATAACCATAAAGGCTTGTGGGGCGATGCAAACACGGCGCGTTCCGTTGTTCTTGTGGACAGCCTGACGCAGGAAAATATTTACGATGCCATGCGCAATTACCGCGTGTATGCGACAGAGGATAACGACCTCAGCATCTATTACACGCTGGACGGCTACATCATGGGTTCCATTTTAGAGGATGGAGCGACCGGAGATACCGTACATCTTTCCGTTGACTTAAGTGATCCGACGGATGCGTCCATCGGTAAAGTACAGGTCATCACAAACGGAGGACTGGTGCTTGCCGAGAAAAATGTTTCCGGAAACGAGGAGACGGTCACCTTTGATGTGAAAAATGATTATTCCTATTACTATATTAAGGTTGTGGAAGCGGACAGTGATATCGCCGTGACGGCACCGGTATGGGTAGGCTCTGTGGAGGCGGCAGGAATTGACAGCTTTTCCACGGACGAGGTGCTTCCGGTAAAGGGAGAGCCGCTGACGGTGAACCTTGGACTCTATAATAATGAAAACAGCGAGCTCGCGATTGATTCCATAACGTTTGAGGTGGGCGGAGAGACCGTACATGAGGCGGATCTTGCCGCAGCAGGATTGGGAAGCGTCGCATCCATGAGCACGGGAACCTACAGCTTTGACTATACCTATGACGGCGTCGGTAGCATGGAGATGACAGCAGTTGTGCATGCGACGATGAACGGCGTGCAGAAGGTATACAAGAGCGTCTTAAAATTAAGCTACGCGACAACGGAGATGGTGACAAAGGTTATCATCGACGGAACCCATTACAACGATTATGTGACCGGTTACTATGGCGGTAACGTCGGAAACTTTACGGCGATTGCGGGAGCAAAGAACGTCAAGGTGGAAGTGGTCACAGACGAGATTACGCCGGAGATGCTTGCAAACTGTGCGCTGCTTGTGATCTCGGCACCGGCGAAGAAATCCGGAACAGCAAATGCCGGAGACTACACCGTGTCGCATTTTGAAGACAGCTTTATCCAGATGGTAAAAGACTATACCGACAATGGCGGTACGCTGATTACCTGCGGTATTGCCGATTATCAGGATTCTACTTCGGGACAGACGGCGACAGAGATGAATAAGCTTTTAGCTGCGATCGGGGCATCGACCAGATTAAACAGCGACGAGGCGTACGACGAGACGAACAACGGCGGACAGCCGTACCGCTTATATCTGAAAGGAACCTACAACAAGGATTCCAGATATCTGCGCGGCGCAAGCGAGGAGCAGGAGTACAGTGCGTACAGCGGATGTACCGTGGCGCTGGATGCGGATGCGGTGGCAGCAGGACGCGCGGAAGCGCTTGTGAGCGGATATGATACAACGTATTCGATCGACTGCAAGGATGATGTGGGAAACAGAGTTACCGGAAGCCCGACGTATGTGGAAAAAGGCAATATGGTAGCACTCGCACATGAGACACTGGGAAGCGGTGCAAATGTATTTGTTGCCGGAACGGTCTTTATCTCTGACTTTGAGGTGAAGGCAGAACTGGACAATATCTGGGATCTGCCATACTTAAACCGCACAATTGCAGAAAATATTTTAGACGAAGTGAAAGTGGAACTTCCGCTGTCTACGATTGCGGAAGTGCGTAAGAACGGTACGGCGGGCGATGTCTACCGCGTGGAAGGCTATGTGACCGCAGGAACAGCCGTGGAGGGCAACACCTTCTTTGATACGATCTATATCCAGGACGACACCGCGGGAATTGATATTTTCCCGTATGCGGAGAGCGGACTTGCCATCGGAACCAAGGTGGAGATTACCGGATATGTGGACGCCTACCAGGGCGATAAAGAGCTTAAGGTGATAAGCAGCCGGATTCTGGACGAGGAGCCGAAGGTGATTGCACCGGAGAAACTGTCGGCAAAAGACGCCATGGACTATGAAAAGTCCGGCGGTAAGCTGGTACAGGTGGAGGGAACGGTAACGGATGTACTCTATGATGCGGCGGGCACCGGCGTATCACAGTTCTGGCTGGATGACGGCAGCGGCGTCAATGCCAATATTTTCATCGACGGATATATCTTATCGGCAACGACAGGAAAGAATGAACTCGCATCGGTTGTGTCGACAGGAAAACGCGTGTCGGCGGTCGGCGTGGTCTATGCACATCCGGAGGGAACCTCGGACGAGGCAGTGACCTGTCTGCGTGTAAGAAACTGCGATGAGATCGTGGAAGTGACGTCCGGGGAGACGCCGGATGATACGGAGACACCGGGAGATACCGAGACACCGGATACCGAGACACCGGGAACAGATTCGTCAGACGGCGGAAATGACAGCGCGGACGGAAATGGAAACGGCGGAAGTGTAAGCGGCAGCGTGACTGTATCGGACGGACAGACGACAGATGCGGTGACGGTTGCTTCGCAGAATGACTGGGATTCGGTCAGAAACAGAGTGACAGCGGCATCCGCCGGCAGCACAGTCACGGTTCTCCTTGCAGACGGTGTTTCTGTGCCGGGAGATGTCATTGCGGCAGTGCGCGGAAGGGATGTACGTCTGGTATTTAGGCTGGCAAATGGAATCGTGTGGACGATTGACGGAAGAAACGTGACATCGGATACGGTTCCGGATATGGACTTTGGCGTGACGATCAACAGCCATGCCGTGCCGGATGCGCTTGCGAGACAGACCGCGGCGGGAAGAACTTATTTCCAGATCAGCTTAAACCATGACGGCGCATTCGGTTTTACCGCAGTGATGACGTTGCCGGTGGGAACACAGTATGCGGGCATGTATGCAAAGTTATATTATTACAATGAAGCAAAGGGACGGCTGGAACTGGCATCTTCCGGAAAAGTAGATGCAAACGGAAATGTGGAGCTTACCTTTGTACATGCATCCGATTATGTGGTGGTGCTGGATCAGATGCCTGCAGTGCAGACGGGAGATGACACTCCGCTTGCAGCAGCAGTGATGATGCTTCTTGCAGGTATGGTTCTGCTTGCAGCGGCAGCACGCAAAAAAAGGATATTTTTGAAATAAGGGTGGTTAAAACATGAATTTCAAAAAGAGCAAGATACGCAGCCTGGTGCTTCTGGCACTGGCTGCCGTTGCTTTTTGCGGACTGATCTGGTTCGCGAATAAAGACAGACCGGTTTACCGGAGTAGCAACATGGCGGGGACGGACTATGAGGTCGGAAGAGTCCTGCGGGTTGTGGAGGATCACAAGACGGTGGATGAGGAGCTGGACGGAATCTGGCGGGGAAGTATGACGCTGGAGGTCGAGATCCTTACCGGACGTTACAAGGGCGACACGGCTATTGTGGAAAATTATTTCAGCTCCCTGTACAACGTCAGGGTGGCGGCGGGGGATAAAGTCTCTATCCGCATCGACACGACGGGGGAGGACGAATATCAGGTCTCGGTCTACAATTATTACCGCGTTCCGCAGATGATTGGCTGCATCGTGGCGTTTGTGCTGCTTCTCGTATTGATCGGAGGGAAAAAAGGTGCAAAATCTGTGGCGGGGCTGGCGTTTACCGTGGTATGTATCCTCTGGATTTTACTGCCGCTTGCGCTGAAGGGTTACTCGCCGCTGGCGGTCACTATCCTGCTCATTCTGGTCTGCAATTTCGTCAGCTTCTTCCTGATAGACGGCATCTCGACCAAGACGGTTGTGGCGGCAATCGGAAGCATGCTGGGTGTGCTTGCGGGAGCAGTGTTTGCACTGATCGCGCAGAATGCCATGTCGATTACGACCTACCAGATGGATGAGGCGGAGACACTGCTTCTGATCACAAGCACCACGGAACTGAAGATCCGGGATCTGTTTTTGTGCGGTATTCTGATTTCGTGTATGGGAGCCGTGATGGATGTGGCGATGAGTATTTGTTCCGCGGTGGCGGAGATCCATCAGGTGGACCGGTCGCTTGGCATGGCGAAGTTGTTTGCCTCCGGGATGAATATCGGAAGAGATGCGATGGGAACCATGGCGAATACGCTAATCCTGGCAGTCGCCGGGACATCGCTGAATATGATGTTGATGATCTACTCCTATGACGTCAGCTTTCAGCAGCTGATGAATACGGACTTTGTGGCGATCGAGATCATCCAGTGCATTGCGGGAAGCGTGGGTATCGTGTGCACGGTTCCGCTGGTAGCACTGCTGTCCGCCGCCGTATTTGGAAAAAAGACAAAAAAATGAGACTGCACTATGGCAGGATGATGATCTGCCGCTGATATTCGGAGGCGGGGGGAACGTCATGCTCCTGCATACGGGCGGCGCGCAGAGGCGTGCCGCCTTTTTGATTGCGCATCTGCAGATAGAGATTTCCGGCAAACACATCGTGCTCAAATACCCGCATGGCATCCGGGGACAAAAGCTTTAAAGCCTGTGACGACCGGGTGATAAGCGGAACCGCAGCGGATGCCTTTAACGCGGCAAGCAGGGGAGCGGCGCTTTTCCGAAAGCCGAGAATGCGCAGGTAGGGAATTTTATCCAGTGCATTGCCGCATGCGTAATCAGAAGAAGTAATGCCAAGGATGGAGTGCAGCAAAATGCGGTTGATGCGCGTGAGCGTCATTTCTTTGCTTTTTAACCGTGACGCGAAGGAGGAAAAAGAGGTATAATAAGGAAGCTGGTTTTGCATGCGGTTGGCAAACTCCGGGGAGGAATCGGCGGTCCGGGCGAGCTGCGTGGCAGAACTGCTTAACAACAGATACCCCAGGATGCCGGAAAAGTCATCGGCGCACAGCAGCGGAAAATCTGCCCGGTAGTCCTGCAGGATGGCCAGTGCTTCCTGCGGCATGGCATGACGCAGAATCCCGTCGGCAGAATCTTCAGATGCCCTGTCGGCAGAATTCCCACATGCTCCGGTAGCGTCGGCGAAGAGTGTATGCCGGATCGCGGATGCCGAGGCCGGGATGGCAGATGCACCGGAGAGGATGGACGTTTCGTGGTATGCGGCGCCCTCCCGCTTTAGCAGATAGGGCGTGATCGAAGACGCGCGGCGGCGCAGCGCTTTTAAGTATTCCAGAGCCAGTATGTTGTTCGGGGAGGCGAGCAGGGAGGAGAGCGCCTCTGCGGATACGGGCAGGGCGCCATCCTGACCGGCGGAGCCGGAAAAATACGAGAGCAGGGCAGCTTCCCTTGCCTTTGGGAATGTACTGCCGGATTTTAGGTTGTACTTCAGGGAAGCCTTTAAATCCGTCGGTTCATCCGCGAGAACGTCCGCAATGCGGCGAAGGAGGGCAAGGTCGCCGCTCTCAGCGCCAAAACAGATGCCGTTTACGCAGCCCGTTTTCTCAAAGAGGGAGATTCCGGCGTCCGCGAAAAGCTCTGCGGAAGCGGTGGACCAGAGTACGGGAAGCTCGAGCACGAGATCTGCACCCGAGGAGAGCGCCATGCGGGCACGGGTGTATTTGTCCAGAAGGGCGGGCTCTCCGCGCTGTACATAGTCGCCGCTTGTGGCGACAACGATATAGTCGGCGTGAAGATTTTTTCTGACATGCGCGATCTGATAGGCGTGCCCGTTGTGGAATGGGTTGTATTCTGCGATAATGCCAATGACGTTCATGGCGGATCCTCCCGTACTGCAATGTAATAAAAACTGTAGCTATCATAGCATACTGTGAAATAGAAAAAAAGAAAAAGGAGCATTTCACGTGAAGAGAAACAGAAACATTGGATCGATTCTTCTGATTGCGGCAGGGCTTTTGCTGATTGCGGCAGCCCTTTATGAACTGATCCCGGCGTTGCTCGCGTACAAGCGGGCGGACGATACCTACGAGGCGCTGCGCGAGGCTTATGTGACCGGACAGCCGGGGACATCTTCGGATGATCCGGCGGAGGAGGGAGAGGAGCTGCCGGCATGGTATGAGGCATTGCAGGTGGATTTTGAGACGCTAAAGGAAGCAAATCCGGATGTGATCGGCTGGGTTTATTTTGACAATATAGAGCAGATCAATTATCCCATTCTGTATTCCGGGGATGACGAGACCTACCTGCATACCGATCTCTATGGAAATGCGTCGAAATCCGGCTGCATTTTTATGGAGGGGAACAACGTCCCCGATTTTAACGACTGTCACACGATTCTGTACGGGCACAACATGAAAAACGGAAGCATGTTCGGTTCGCTGAAACAATATAAAAACGACGGCTTTTATGAAAAAAATGCGTATTTTACCGTGTTTACGGAGGATGCAGCCTACCGCTATCAGATTTTTGCGTACAGTGATGTCCCGGAAGATTCGGATGTCTATACGACCGGATATCTGCCGGATGAGACTTTTGACGGGTTCCTCACAGAACTGCTTAAGTCCTCCTACAAGGATACGGGCGTTGCGGTGGGAAAGGATGACAAGGTTCTGACACTGTCCACCTGCTCGGGCGACGGGCTGCGGTTTGTGGTGCACGCGGTGCGGGTTGACGAACACGAAAGCGGGGTGTGACTGTTAAATTTTTGTCAGGCTGTTTTTCATTTTGTACAAAGAAACTGGCAATTACTGGCTTGTTTCGCGGACGTGACAAGCGTATACTAAAACTATATGCGGTCTGTGAGAGACAGACCTTTGCAAAACAAGGAGGCAAATCCTCTCCTCGCCAGAGGGCTCGGATTTTGCTTCGCAAAACAAGGAGGCAGATCCTCTCCTCACCAGAGGGTTCGGATTTTGCTTCGCAAAACAAGGAGGATATTATGAACGTATTAGTTATCAACTGTGGAAGCTCTTCATTAAAATATCAGCTCATCGATTCTGAGAGCGAAGCGGTACTGGCAAAAGGTCTCTGTGAGAGAATCGGAATCGACGGAAGACTGGTATACCAGAAGACCGGACTGGACAAAGAGATTACAGAAGCTGCAATGCCGACACACAAGCAGGCAATCCAGATGGTTTTAGATGCACTGGTGAATCCGAAGACCGGCGCAATCGCAAGCCTTTCCGAGATCGATGCTGTCGGACATCGTGTCGTACACGGCGGAGAGAAGTTCGCAGCATCCACACTTCTGACACCGGAGGTATTAAAGGGAATCGAAGAATGCAACGATCTTGCACCGCTTCACAACCCGGCAAACCTGATCGGTATCGATGCCTGCAAGGAACTGATGCCGAACGTGCCGATGGTTGGCGTATTCGATACCGCTTTCCATCAGACAATGCCGAAGAAAGCATATCTTTACGGTCTGCCTCATGAGTATTATGAGAAATACAAGGTCAGAAGATACGGTTTCCACGGAACAAGCCACAGCTTTGTATCCAAGCGTACCGCAGAGTTCCTTGGCATGAATCTTAAAAATTCCAAGATCATCGTGGCACATCTCGGCAACGGCGCATCCATCAGTGCGGTATTAAACGGTGAGTGTGTAGATACCTCCATGGGTCTGACACCGCTTGAGGGACTTGTCATGGGAACACGTTCCGGAGATATTGATCCGGCGATCATGGAGTTCATCGCAAAGAAAGAGAACCTTGATATCGAGGGTATCATGAATGTATTAAATAAGAAGTCCGGTGTACAGGGAATGTCCGGTCTCTCCTCTGACTTCCGTGACCTGCAGGCAGGACACGAGGCAGGCAACGAGCTTGCAACCAATGCGATCGAGGTGTTCAGCTATCGTGTGGCAAAATACATCGGCTCCTATGTTGCAGCAATGAACGGCGTAGATGCCATCGCATTTACCGCAGGTATCGGTGAGAACGTGAACCTGGTTCGCGAGAAGGTAATGTCTTATCTCGGTTATCTCGGCGTGACGGTAGACCAGGCAGTGAACGATGCAACCCATGGCGATGAGGCGATCATCTCTACCGCGGATTCCAAGGTAAAGGTATGTGTGATCCCGACCAACGAGGAGCTTGCGATTGCAAGAGAGACGGTAGCGCTTGTAAAATAGTTTTTGCTGTCAAGGAAAAATCCTTGACAAAAAAGCAAAAAAGTGATTGACAAACCAGGGGCGTCTATGTATAATTGGTTAGGTGTGAAAACCTCATATATATGAGGCGAAGGAGTAAACCATGCAGATCGATATTTCAGAGATTGTATCTTGTGAGAACAGAGAAGTTACCGAGAAGGTTCATATCGAGCAGGATACGTTTGTATCGAGGCTTGGTGAGTTCCCGATCACAGAGAGCGCGCCGTTTGATCTTAAGATTGCGAACCGCGAGGGCAGTGAACTGCTTTTGAGCGGGGAGACAGATCTTACAGTATCAATCCCGTGCAGCAGATGTCTTACGGAAGTTCCGACGGACATCCACATTGTCATCGACAAGAAGCTCCGCATGGACGGAACGGAAGTTGTGGATGATGAAATGGAAGAAACAGACTACCTGATTGGATTAAATCTGGATATAGATAAGCTTATCTATGGAGAGATTTTGGTGAACTGGCCGATGAAAGTTCTGTGCAGAGAAGATTGCAAAGGAATTTGCAAGGTGTGCGGAATGAACCTGAATAAGGGGAACTGCGATTGCCAGAGAACAGAACTGGATCCAAGAATGGCAGCAATCCAAGATGTCTTTAACAAATTTAAGGAGGTGTAAGTAAATGTCTATTTGTCCGAAGAATAAATCTTCCAAAGGAAGAAGAGATAAAAGAAGAGCAAACTGGAAAATGACTGCTCCTGCATTAGTAAAATGCAGCAAGTGTGGAGAGCTGATGATGCCTCACAGAGTATGCAAGAACTGTGGCTCTTACAACAAAAAAGAAATTATTCCGCAGGACTAATTCCAGCGGTACAGAAGAGATCCGGATTTCTGGGTCTCTTTTTTGTGTAATAGGAAGGAGGTTTCCTAATTACACAAAAACACTTCGCGGGGATGCGCGCATTTTGCTCTTTATCTCGTTAAAGAGCAAAAGTATTAAGAAAATGCTAAGAAGTGGTTGCATTTTTTATTCCAGATATTTACAATAATATCTGTAACGTCACAACAACAAGGAGGAAATGTTAGTGAAGAAGGAATTGAATGAGACAGAAACGAAACGTTCCGCTAAGAGAAGCGGAATGGCTCGCAGAATTACAGCACTGGTTCTTGCAGGTGTGCTGACATTCGGAGGTACGGCAACCGTATCTGCGGCAACATTGAGAGATGTATTTGATGCACAGTATTATTCTGAGACCTACAGCGATCTCAAGGATACATTCGGCACGAACCAGACAGCATTGTACAAGCATTATAAGACATTCGGTAAGAAAGAAGGCAGAACAAGCACCGCACTTATCGACGTACAGAAATACAGAGCAGCGTACCCGGATCTGGATGCGGCATTCGGCGATAACTGGGATGCATATGTGAATCACTACATCAAATACGGCTTTAATGAGGGAAGAAATTCTTTCGGCACCTTTGATGCAAGAGCATACGCAGACAGATATCCGGACTTAAAGGCAGCATTCGGTTACGATGTGCTTGCGCTTTACAAGCATTACTTAAAGTTCGGTAGAGCAGAGGGAAGAGATGCGAGCGCAGCTGTAGCAGCAACATCCAGCTACACAGAGTCTTCTTACAGCGGATCTTCTAATACAGGAAGTGCTGACAACGGCAACAATACTTCTACTAACACAGCACCAATCAGAACAAACGGCCGTCTGACAAACCCGGAGACAGGTGCACCGGTTGCAGGCGCAACAGTTACATTCAGACTGACAAGCTTCAATGCAACAGCAGAGGAAGCAGAAGCAGCTACAGAGTCTGTTGAGACAACGGCTGAGACGACAGAGTCCACAGAAGCTACAGAGACAACAGAGTCTACAGAAGCTACAGAGACAACAGAGCCTACAGAAGCCACAGAGTCTACAGAAGCTACAGAGACAACAGAGTCTACGGAGGCAACAGAGTCTACAGAGGAGACAGAGGAGCCGGAGAATGGTCTGGTTGTAGGCGATGGTTACTATGAGATTACCACAGACGCAAACGGTTACTATGAGATTCCGGAATTCGTACCGGGTGTATACTCCGTTCAGGCAGCAGCTGTTGGTTACTTAACCTTGACAGTGAACTCCATCAGCATCAACGCTGACAATGGAAGCTTCACATTGCCAACATTCCAGCTGTTGAGCTCTGATATGAGCGGTGTGAATACCGTTGCAGGCGTTGCAAAGAATGCAACCACAGGTCTTGGTATTGAAGGTGTAACCGTAAATGTACGTGCGAACTGGAACAATCAGTCCGGTGATGTGATCGCTACGACCACCACAGATGCAGACGGCAATTACAGCTTCTCTCTTGAGAGAGGTTACTACACCCTTGAGTTCGCAAGAGACGGATTCGTATCCACTTTTGTAAACGTAGCAAGCTCCAATGCAATTGGTGCATGCGAAGGCGTATTAAGCCCGACCAGCACAAGCGAGGTTACCAGCACAGAATTCAGAATCGTTCTTACCTGGGGTGAGACACCGAGAGATCTCGATTCCCACCTGGTTGGATTAGATGATGCCAACTCTGTATTCCACATCGCTTACTACAATAAGGTAGAGAGAGATACGGACGGTAACGTGATCGCATCCCTGGATGTGGATGATGTAAGCTCCTACGGACCGGAGACGGTAACCATCGTAAATGCACGTACAGATGCTACTTACTATTACTCTGTAAAAGACTTTACAGATCGTTATGACGCTACATCCACAAAGATGTCTGAGTCTGGCGCAAACGTAAAGGTATACCAGGGATCTGTTCTTGTGAAAGAGTACAATGTACCTCTGAATCAGGCAGGTACCATCTGGAATGTATTTAAGATTGAGAACGGAAGCGTTGTTGACATCAACAACTACAATGCAGACGAGACCACAATGTATGGTGAGTATGCATCCGAGTACAATTACTAAAATGATTCTTTAGGGAAAAACAGCCGCGGAGACGCGGCTGTTTTTTCTTTATAGGAAAACACTTTGTGCTGCGCCTTTTGTTCCTTGACCGGGGCGTTATGGAAAGCTATAATAAATGAATATGGTACAAGAGAAAAACTGGTGGAAACGGATTGAAGAAGAAATGCGTAGAGTGCATAGATGCAGGATGAAGGCAGTGCTGACGCTTTGGGGTATAGGGCTTTTACTGGGACTGGGAGGCTGTGCAGAACAGACACAGGATGCTGCCGGGGAAGAGAGCAGGACAACGGAGCAGATACCGCAGAGCACGGAACAGATGCCGCAAGACAGCGGACAGACTGGAGCGGAAACAGAACAAATGGCACCGGGCAGCGGGCAGACCGGGATGGGAACGGAACAAGCGGTACAGAGCAGTGAAGGAACCGGGGTGGAGACGGACGGCGCGGAAGACACTATGGAAGCGGTGTTGGAGCAGGCATTGCCGTCGGTGGTACAGATTTATCACGGGACGCCGGAGGGAGGACATACCGCGGGTTCCGGTTTTATTATGGAAATGACGGAAGATACGGTGTATCTGTGTACGAACCGCCATGTCATAGCAAAGTACGACGACTGGGATGTGTATTTTTATGATGGAACCTGCGTTACGGGAAGCAAAGCGGGTACCGACGATGTTTATGATGTGGGCGTCGTGGCGGTTGACCGGACGGCGATTCCAAAGAAAGTGCAGGAAAAGCTAAAGACGGTGTCGTATGATCTTGCGAGTTGGGAAGAACTTGGCAATGCAGAGTTGCCGGTCGGAATCGTGCGCATCGGACAGGAAGGCAATGTGCTCCACATGCTGACGGGAAGTCTTCTTCGGAAAGAGACGGAATTCCTGTGGGGACGGGGAGAGAAGGAGACGGAAGTGCGCATGGCGATTACCGACGGGGATTCCGGATCGGCGGTTTTTGATGAAAACGGAAAGCTGGTCAGCATGATATTCGGATGTTCACAGGACGCCGGAGGCGAGCGTGACTGGGGCGTCCCGCTTCGGGCGATCGTGTCATGTTATGAGAAAATAACAGGAGAAACATAGGAGACAGAAAGAAGGATTCATATGGGTGATTTTTTTAATTTGGACAATAAGTTTTTTCAGGGACTCAGTAAGGTGGTTGACTGTGTGATCTTAAGCGTGCTGTGGGTGTTCTGCTGCATCCCGATGGCAACGACATTTTTCCTGGCATGGCAGAGCGCATCGGTATTCGGATGGATTCTGTGCTGGCTGACATCGTTTCTGGCGGGACCGGCAACGACGGCGCTCTATTATGCGGTCAATAAGGTAATCCGGCACGGAAGAAGCTATCTGTGGAAAGAATACTGGCATGCGTTTAAGAGCAACTTTAAGCAGGCGGCGCTCGCAGCGCTGATTCTGACAGGAGTGGTTCTATTTCTGGGACTGGACTGCTATATTATGTATCAGTTTGCTGCGCAGGGACAAAAGAGCGGCGTGCTGTATGTGGTTTTCCTGGTACTGATTGTGCTTGTCGTGATGCTGGCGGTATATCTGTTTGCCTACATGGCGCGCTTTGAGAACAGTCTGGGGCAGTCGTTTAAGAACGCGGCGCTGATTGCGGTGGCGAATCTTCCGTGGTCGCTGCTTCTTCTGGTGCTTCTGGCAGCGAGCGCCTTTGGCTTGTGGATGCTTCCGTGGCTTATGATACTGCTTCCGGCAGTCTACATCCTGGTGGCGAATTTTATCCTGGAGCGCATTTTCCGCAAGTATATGTCGGCGGAAGATCTGGAGGCGGAGCAGGAACGAAATCAGGAATTTTACAATTAGAAATAAGCGTATTTTTTATTATTGATTTATAGAAAGAGTTATAGTATATTCTTTAGTAGGCGTGGAGAACTAGACTCCGGCAGGACAGATGGGAGATGGAGTATGCAGCAGAGCAGCGGGGCTGTGAGGACAAGAATCGTATTGGATGCGATGGGCGGAGACTACGCACCGGCGGAGCCGGTCAAGGGCGCAGTGGATGCCGTGAACGCACGGTCGGATATTCAGGTGCTCCTGGTAGGACAGGAGGATGTCGTTCGGGAAGAACTGGCAAAGTATACGTACCCCGGAGATCAGATTCAGGTGGTACATGCAGAAGAGGTGATAGAGACTGCAGAGCCGCCGGTGAATGCAATCCGCAGGAAGAAGCAGTCATCCATTGTCATTGGAATGAATATGGTAAAGCAGAAGGAAGCAGACGCATTTGTGTCAGCGGGAAGTTCCGGTGCGATCTTAGTCGGCGGACAGGTGATTGTCGGTCGCATCAAAGGCATTGAGAGACCGCCGCTTGCACCTTTGATTCCGACGGAGAAGGGAGTCTCTCTTCTGATTGACTGTGGAGCGAATGTGGATGCGAGAGCTTCGCATCTGGTGCAGTTTGCGAAGATGGGTTCCATTTATATGGAGAATGTTCTCGGAGTGAAGAAGCCGAGAGTGGCGATTGTCAATATCGGCGCAGAGGAGGAGAAGGGCAATGCCCTTGTGAAGGAGACATTTCCTCTGCTGAAGGCGTGTGAAGACATCAATTTTGTGGGAAGCATTGAGGCGAGAGAGATTCCAAAGGGAGAGGCGGACGTGATTGTCTGCGAGGCTTTCGTTGGAAATGTCATCTTAAAGCTGTACGAAGGACTCAGCAGTACGTTAATCGGTGCCATCAAGAAAGGCATGATGAGCACGTTGAAGAGTAAAATTGGTGCAGCACTTGCATTGCCGGCATTAAAGTCTACGTTAAAGACTTTCGATGCAACACAGTACGGCGGTGCGCCGCTTCTGGGACTGAATGGTCTTGTGGTCAAGACGCACGGAAGTGCAAAAGCAAAAGAGATTACGAATTCTATTTTCCAGTGTGTGACGTTCAAGGAAGAGGACATCAATGGAAAGATCAGGAAAAATATAGTAAGTTCTGCGGAACAGGAAGGAATGTAGGTTATGGAATTTGAAAAGCTGAAAAAAATCATTGCAGAGGTTTTGAATGTGGATGAAGAGGAGATTACAATGGAGACCACATTCGTAGATGATCTCGGAGCAGATTCCCTCGATATTTTTCAGATCATTATGGGGATTGAAGAGGAATTTGACATTGAGATTGCAAATGAAGATGCAGAACATATTGTGACCGTATCAGATGCAGTAGAAGAGATCAAGAATGCTTTAAACTCATAAGAGACAATTTGATGATGCGTCATAAAGCCCTTGTCCGGAAAGCAAGGGCTTTTGTTGATAAGAGGAACCCGTACGGCGGCGTTGCCGCGGGGCGCAGAGATTTTGAGGCTTTTTCTTACTCTATACAAGGGCTGTAGGGCAAGAAAAGACCTCCGAAAGAGACGAGGAGGATAATGAAATGTCAAAACTGACAGAACTGGAACAAGTGATTGGTTATGAGTTTAACGAGCAGAGACTGTTGCAGCAGGCACTGACACACAGTTCTTTTGCAAATGAGAAGCACATGAAGAAGCTTTCGGATAATGAGAGGCTGGAGTTTTTGGGAGACGCGGTCTTAGAGGTCGTGTCGAGTGAGTTCCTCTATAAGGAGCATACAGATCTCCCGGAGGGCGATCTGACAAAGCTGCGCGCGAGCATCGTCTGTGAGCCGACGCTTGCGCTGTGCACCAGGGAGATTGACCTTGGAAAGTATCTGTATCTGGGCAAGGGGGAGAACCTGACCGGCGGAAGAGGACGCAAGTCGATTCTTTCGGATGCGCTGGAAGCCGTGATCGGTGCGATCTATCTGGACGGCGGTTTTGAGCCGGCAAAAGCTTTTATCCACCGCTTCATTCTGACGGATATTGAACACAAGAAGCTGTTCTATGACAGCAAGACAATTCTGCAGGAAGTGGTACAGGGGCATTACGAGGAACCGCTTCACTATGAACTCATCGGCGAGGAGGGACCGGATCACGACAAACGTTTCCTGGTGGAGGCGGTGATCGGGAATACGACAATTGGCGAGGGAAGCGGACATACCAAGAAGGCAGCGGAGCAGGAGGCGGCATATCAGGCATTGCTCTGGATGAAAGAGAGAGGTTTATATGTATCTTAAGAGCATTGAAGTGCAGGGATTCAAATCATTTGCGAACAAGATCGTATTTGATTTTCATAACGGAATTACGGGAATTGTCGGACCGAACGGCAGTGGAAAAAGTAATGTCGCGGACGCTGTGCGCTGGGTGCTCGGAGAGCAGAGTGCCAAGCAGCTTCGCGGCGCCAGCATGCAGGACGTCATCTTCGCGGGTACGGAGAACCGCAAGCCGTTAAGTTATGCCTATGTGGCGATTACCATGGACAATTCGGATCATCAGCTTGCCATTGATTTTGAGGAAGTCACCGTGGCGCGGCGTGTGTACCGCTCCGGCGAGAGCGAGTATCTGATCAACGGAAGTCCGTGCAGACTCAAGGATGTGACGGAGCTTTTTTACGATACCGGTATCGGCAAGGAGGGTTACTCCATCATCGGACAGGGACAGATCGAGCGCATCTTAAGCGGTAAGCCGGAGGAGCGCAGAGAGCTGTTCGACGAGGCGGCCGGCATTGTAAAATATAAAAAGCGCAAGGCGACAGCACAGAAAAAGCTGGAGAATGAGCGCGAGAATCTGGTTCGTGTGAATGATATTTTAGCCGAGCTGGAGCGCCAGGTCGGGCCGTTGGAGCGTCAGGCGGAGAAAGCCCGCATCTACCTGAAGAAAAAAGAAGAATTAAAAGAATATGATGTGAATATGTTCCTTCTGGAAGTGGAGCGCATTGAGGCGCAGCTTAAGGAAGTAGAAGGAAAATATCACATCGCGGACGAGGAATCGAAGGAAGCCAGCCAGTCTTACGAGAATATCAAGAGTGAATACGAGAAGCTGGAACAGGACATGGCTTCCATGGATGACAAGATTGCATCCATTCGTGAGGAGATGAGCCAGTCCACCGTGACCAAGGGAAAGCTGGAAGGACAGATCAATGTCTTAAATGAGCAGATCCACACGGCGGAGATGACCGATGAGCATTTAAAGAGCCGTCTGGACTCGATCGATCGGGAAAAGCAGGAGCGCATCGAGTCGCGCGGTACATACGAAGCGGAAAAGCAGGAACTCGACACAGAGCTTGTAGCGGCGGCGACGGAAAAGGAGACGGCGGCAGAACAGCTGCGGAACATTCAGGAGGAGATCGCGCGCTGCACCGAGGGCATTGAAAAGGGCAAGAACGAGATTATCGAACTGTTGAACCGCAAGGCATCCGTCAAGGCGAGACAGCAGCGCTACGACACGATGATGGAGCAGGTGAACATCCGCAAGGCGCAGCTGACGCAGCGTCTGCTTGCGCGCAAGACCGAGGAGGCGGATCTTACCTCCGTTCTGGAAAGCTATCAGAAGGAGCTCGATGCGGTGAACGCGTCGATCGCAGAACTGAAGAAAAACGCCGCCGGAATGGATGAGCAAAACCGGGAGTGGAAGCGCAAGTCCCTGGAAGCCAATCAGAAGCTGGAGAGCGCGGTTGCACAGTACCATAAGCAGCAGTCCCGTCTGGAGTCTTTGAAAAATATTGCGGAGCGCTATGACGGCTACGGCAACAGCATCCGCCGCGTCATGGAGCAGAAGAGCCGCAACGCGGGAATCCTTGGTGTTGTTTCCGATCTGATCCAGGTAGACAAAAAGTACGAGACGGCGATTGAGACAGCGCTTGGCGGAAATATCCAGAACATCGTGACCGAGGACGAGGAGACGGCAAAACAGATGATCTCCTACTTAAAGCAGAACCGGTACGGACGGGCGACGTTTCTGCCGCTGACGAGTGTGGACGGCAAGGGCAACTTTAAAAACACGGATGCCTTAAAGGAGCCGGGAGTCATCGGTCTTGCCAATACCCTCGTGAAGACGGAGGAAAAATATGCTGGAGTGACCGCTTATCTGCTTGGCAGAGTGATCGTGACGGAGAATATCGACTATGCGATCAAGCTGGCGAAAAAGAACCGCTACTCGTTACATATTGTGACGCTGGAGGGAGAATATTTAAGCCCGGGCGGTTCCATGACAGGTGGAGCATTTAAGAACAGCAGCAATCTGCTCGCAAGAAACCGCGAGATTGAAGAACTCGAGAAGAACGTAAAAGATCTGGATAAACAGATTGCAGAGCTTAAAAACCGTCTTGAGGACATCAAGACGGCGCAGAGCCTGCTTGCGGAGGACGTCGAGAGCAATAAGGCGAGCCTGCAGGAGGCGTACATTGCGCAGAATACCGCGAAGATGAACGTGGAGCGCGCGATGGAGCAGAAGAACGAGAGCGAGAACGTGTTTGCAGGCTTACAGATGGAGAACCGTGAGATTGAGAGCCAGCTCCGTGAGATTGCGGAGAACAAGGACAAGATTGCAGAGGAACTGCAGTCGGCAAAGGAGCGGGAGGCACAGATCGAGGAGGAGAGCGCCGGATTCCAGAAGATTCTGGATGAGAATGCGGGCAGAGAGGAAGAAGCCCAGAAGGCGGTGTCCGATGTACAGTTAAAGGAAGCCGGTGTGCGTCAGAAGTTAGAGTTTGTTCTGCAGAATCTCGAGCGTGTGAACGGTGAGATAAGACGTTACGAGGAAGAGCGCGAGGGATTCGTCACGGAAGCGAAGGAAGCGAAGGCGGATGCGGAGAAGAAGCGCCACGATATTGAGGAGATCAAAAAGACGATCCTGGCGTCAAAGGACAATTCCGAGCAGCTGGAGCAGGCGCTTAAGGAGCACACGGCGCGCAGGGAAGAAATGTCCTCGGAATACAAGGGATTTTTCCAGAAGCGTGAAGACATTTCCAAGAAGATCTCCGATCTGGACAAGGAGATTTTCCGTCTGAACAGCCAGCGTGAAAAGCTGGAGGAGGCGCACGAGTACCAGAACAATTACATGTGGGAGGAGTATGAACTGACCCTGCATGCGGCGATGGAGCTCCGCAACGAAGAATATACGGATCTTGCGGCGATGAAGAAGATGATCGCGTCCATCAAGGATGAGATCCGCAAGCTGGGCGATGTCAATGTCAACGCGATCGAGGATTATAAGGAGATCTCGGAGCGCTACGGATTTTTGAAAACACAGCATGACGATCTGGTCGAGGCGGAGAAGACGCTGGTCGGCATTATTGAGGAACTCGATACCGGCATGCGCAAGCAGTTCCTGGAGAAGTTCGCGGAGATCCAGACCGAGTTTGACAAGGTATTCAAGGAGCTGTTCGGCGGTGGAAAAGGAACGCTGGAACTGGTCGAGGACGAGGATATTCTGGAGTGCGGCATCCGCATTATCGCGCAGCCACCGGGAAAGAAACTGCAGAATATGATGCAGATGTCCGGTGGAGAAAAGTCCCTGACGGCGATTTCACTGTTGTTCGCCATCCAGAACTTAAAGCCGTCCCCGTTCTGTCTGCTCGACGAGATCGAGGCGGCGCTCGACGATTCCAACGTCGGACGTTTTGCAAAGTATTTGCATAAGCTGACGAAGAGCACGCAGTTCATTGTGATCACGCACAGGCGCGGCACGATGGCGGCGGCAGACCGTCTGTATGGTATTACCATGCAGGAAAAGGGTGTATCCACCCTGGTATCCGTGAATCTGATCGAGGGCGATCTCGACAAATAGCAGGAGGAATGAGTACATTATGGGCGAGGAAAAGAAAGGCTTCTGGGGACGTCTGGTCGAGGGCCTCAGCAAGACGAGAGATAATATCGTATCCGGCATAGATTCCATTTTCAGTGGATTTTCCAGCATTGACGATGATTTCTATGAGGAGATCGAGGAGATTCTGATTATGGGAGACATCGGCGTCAATGCGACTGAGTCGATCATTGAGAGTCTCAAGGAAAAAGTGAAGGAGAATCACATCAAAGATCCGGCAGAGTGCAAGGAACTTCTGATTAACAGCATCAAGGAGCAGATGGATGTCGGCGAGACGGCATACCGCTTTGAGACGGAGAAATCCGTGGTTCTCGTGATCGGTGTCAACGGCGTGGGCAAGACCACATCCGTTGGAAAGCTGGCGGGAAAGCTCAAGGACCAGGGGAAAAAGGTCGTGCTTGCGGCAGCGGATACCTTCCGCGCAGCGGCGGGAGACCAGCTGCAGGAGTGGGCAAACCGCGCCGGTGTGGATATGATCGGCGGACAGGAGGGCGCAGACCCGGCGGCGATCGTCTACGATGCGGTGGCGGCAGCCAAGGCGAGAAATGCGGATGTTCTGCTGTGTGATACGGCGGGACGCCTTCATAATAAGAAGAACCTCATGGAGGAATTAAAAAAGATCAATCGTATTCTGGAGAAAGAATATCCGGATGCGTACCGTGAGACGCTTGTGGTGCTCGATGCGACGACCGGACAGAATGCGTTAAACCAGGCGAGAGAGTTTTCCGAGTGCGCCGACATCACGGGAATTATTTTAACGAAGATGGACGGCACGGCAAAGGGCGGCATCGCAGTGGCAATCCACTCGGAGCTTGGCATTCCGGTCAAGTATATCGGCGTCGGGGAGACGATCGAGGATCTGCAGAAGTTTGATTCCAACCAGTTCGTAAACGCATTATTTGAAGTAGGAGAGGAGAAAAGCGGATGTTGACATTAGACAAGTTCGAGGAAGCAAGTGAAAAAGTCAAAGAAGTGACACTTGAGACAAAGCTGGTATACAGCGATTACTGGAGTCAGCAGACCGGCAACAAGGTTTACCTTAAGCCGGAAAATATGCAGTTCACCGGGGCATACAAGGTGAGAGGCGCATATTATAAGATCAGCACGTTAAGTGATGAGGAGCGTGCAAAGGGGCTCATCACGGCATCGGCGGGAAACCACGCGCAGGGTGTGGCATACGCAGCAAAATGCTACGGCTGCAAGGCGGTCATCGTCATGCCGACCACCACACCGCTCATCAAGGTGAACCGCACCAAGAGCTACGGCGCAGAAGTCGTGCTTTACGGAGATGTCTATGACGAGGCGTGCCAGAAGGCATACGAGCTTGCGGACAAGGAGGGATATACCTTTATCCATCCGTTCGATGATCTGGCAGTGGCAACCGGACAGGGAACGATCGCCATGGAGATCTTTAAGGAGCTTCCGCTGGTGGAGTACATTCTGGTCCCGATCGGTGGGGGCGGACTGGCAACCGGTGTGTCCACATTGGCGAAGCTTCTGAATCCGAAGATCAAAGTTATCGGCGTGGAGCCGGCGGGAGCGAACTGTATGCAGGCTTCCTTCGCGGCAGGAAAAGTAACGACGCTGCCGCAGGTCAACACCATTGCGGACGGCACAGCGGTCAAGACACCGGGAAGCAAGATTTTCCCGTATATCCAGAAAAATCTGGATGACATCATCACGGTGGAGGATGATGAACTCGTCGTGGCATTCCTGGATATGGTGGAGAATCACAAGATGATTGTGGAAAACTCCGGTCTGCTGACCGTAGCTGCGTTGAAACATCTGGATGTTTCCGACAAACGCGTGGTATCGATCTTAAGTGGCGGCAACATGGACGTCATCACGATGTCCTCCGTGGTACAGCAGGGACTCATTTTCCGCGACCGTATCTTCACCGTGTCGGTACTTCTGCCGGATAAGCCGGGAGAACTGTCCAAGGTTTCGGCAGCGATTGCCGCAGAGCAGGGCAACGTCATCAAGCTGGAGCACAACCAGTTTGTGACAACGAACCGCAGCGCGGCAGTGGAACTCCGTATTACGCTCGAGAGCTTTGGCACCGAGCACAAAAAACAGATCATGAAAGCGCTGGAGAAGAAAGGTTATAAGCCGAAGCTGGTGCGCACGAGTCTGTAAACAAAGAAGAGGAGAAAGAAAATGTTAGAAAAGTGGTTTAAACTGAAGGAAAACAACACGACAGCCAAGACCGAAGTCATGGCAGGTATCACAACCTTTATGACGATGGCGTACATTCTGGCAGTCAACCCGACCATGCTTGCAGCGGCGGGAATGGATAAGACAGCAGTGCTCATTGCAACCGCGCTGGCATCATTTATTGGTACCATGGCGATGGCGCTCCTTGCAAATTATCCGTTTGCACTGGCACCGGGGATGGGACTGAATGCGTATTTTGCATACACGGTCTGCGGTGCGATGGGATATTCCTGGCAGGTAGCTTTAATGGCTGTTTTTGTGGAAGGTCTGGTTTTCATCGTACTTTCTTTGACCAATGTGCGTGAAGCAATCTTTAATGCGATCCCGCTGAACCTGAAAAAAGGTGTGAGCGTCGGCATCGGGCTGTTTATCGCATTTATCGGTCTGCAGAATGGCGGCATCGTAGTGGCGAACAGCTCCACACTTGTTTCCTATGTTGACTTTACCAGCAATTTCAAGACTGCCGGCATCTGTGCTTTGTTAGCGCTGATCGGTCTGTTTGTGATTGCAATTATGTACATTAAGAACGTAAAAGGCGCGATTTTATTCGGTATCGTTATTACCTGGGTGCTTGGAATGCTTTGCCAGGCGGCAGGAATCTATGTTCCGGATGCGGAAGCCGGTTTTTATTCCTTATACCCGGCGCTCGGATTTACCGATCTGACCGCGATCGGTCAGACATTCGGACAGTGCTTTAAACTGGATTTCTCCGGTGTGCATGTTTTTGACTTTATCGCAGTTGTATGTGCATTCCTGTTTGTAGATATGTTTGATACACTCGGAACGTTAATCGGTGTGGCAAACAAGGCGGATATGTTGGACAAGGACGGCAGACTGCCGCGCATCAAGGAAGCGCTGCTGGCGGATGCGGTTGCAACCACCGCAGGTGCTGTGCTTGGTACCTCCACAACGACCACATTCGTTGAGAGTTCCTCCGGTGTGGCAGCAGGAGCAAGAACAGGCCTCTCCTCTGTAGTGACCGGATTCTTATTCTTAATCTCTGTGGTACTGTCCCCGATTTTCTGCTCGATCCCGAGCTTTGCGACAGCACCGGCTCTGATCTTCGTCGGCTTCCTTATGGTGTCTACGGTGACAAGCATCGAGTTCACGGATATGACAGAGGCAATTCCGGCATACTTATGCCTGCTTGCAATGCCGCTCATGTACAGCATCTCCGAGGGTATTGCGATCGGCGTTATCTCTTATGTCATCATCAATGTCGTATGCGGTAAGGCAAAGAAGATCACACCGCTGATGTATGTGCTGGCGGTACTGTTTGTGTGCAAATACATCTTCTTATAAAATGAAAACCGAAGGTATGGAGGTATCCCTATGCGCAGATGGATAAAACAGATCATGGTTTGGCTTGTTGCGGCAGCGTGCGGTTTTGCTGCGGCGCTTGTGATCTGCAGATGGAGCGGTACTGCCTTCGGTCTTTTCATGTGGCCGGTCATTGCCGCGGGAGCAGGGTTCGTGGTGGCCGGCGTGGGATTTTTTTCAACAGAAGGAAAGAGTGAGATTCTCTACGGAATCTGTGCGGCGGCATGCCTGTTCTGCATGATCGTGCAGACGGCGATGGCGGTGTAAAAAGAAGGAAAAAGTGTGTCAAGAAAAAATACTTGACACCTTTTTCCTTTTATGCTATTCTATCACGGTGGCAATGAGTGAGAGATGCCGGATACGGCGTGATTGTGGGATTTCAGATGGAAGAGAAGATTGAACAGGCGTATCTGTATGATTTTTACGGAGAACTGCTGAACGAACATCAGAGAAGAATTTATGAGGATTTCGTGTTCAATGATCTGTCTCTCGGAGAGATCGCGGACGAGGAAGGTATCAGCAGACAGGGCGTTCACGATATGGTGAAGCGGTGTACGAAGACCCTTGAGGGGTATGAGGAGAAGCTTCATCTGATCGCAAAGTTCATGTCGGCGAAGCGCAGCGTGGAACAGATTCATGCATTGACGAAGCAGTTTCATGAGAGCCATGACGAGGCAGTGATCGTGGAGATTGAACAGATTTCCAATCAGATATTAGAGGAGTTATAGATGGCATTTGACAGCTTATCTGAAAAACTTCAAAATGTATTCAAGAACCTGCGCAGCAAGGGACGGCTGACGGAAGCGGATGTCAAGACAGCGCTTAAGGAAGTCAAGATGGCGCTCTTAGAGGCGGATGTCAACTTCAAGGTCGTCAAGCAGTTCGTCAAGGACGTGGAGGAGCGTGCCGTCGGACAGGACGTGATGAACGGACTGAACCCGGGGCAGATGGTCATCAAGATTGTAAACGAAGAGATGGTCAAGCTGATGGGCTCGGAGACAGCCGAGATCACACTGCAGCCCGGCAAGGCAGTCACCGTCATCATGATGACCGGTCTTCAGGGAGCAGGTAAGACGACCACAGCAGCAAAGCTTGCCGGAAAGTTCAAGCAGAAAGGCAAGAAGGTACTTCTCGTGGCAGGTGATGTCTACCGGCCGGCAGCGATCGAACAGCTGCAGATCAACGGACAGAAGCAGGGCGTGGAAGTATTTTCCATGGGCGATAAGAACAGCCCGGTGAACATTGCAAAAGCGGCGATGGAACATGCCGCGAAGAACGATTTTAACATCGTTATCATCGATACTGCCGGACGTCTTCACATCGATGAAGATATGATGGCAGAGTTGATTCAGATAAAAGAAAATGTCACAGTGCATCAGACCGTCCTTGTGGTGGACGCCATGACAGGACAGGATGCGGTGAATGTGGCGAAGACCTTTGATGAGCGCATCGGTATCGACGGAGTCATTCTGACAAAGCTCGACGGTGATACCAGAGGCGGTGCGGCGCTCTCCATCCGGGCAGTGACCGGTAAGCCGATTTTTTATGCGGGTATGGGAGAGAAGCTTTCGGATCTGGAGCAGTTTTACCCGGATCGCATGGCATCGCGTATTCTCGGTATGGGCGATGTGCTGACCCTTATCGAAAAAGCCCAGGAGGACTTTGACGAGGAGCGGGCGAAGAAGATCGAGCAGAAGATGCGCAAGAACGAATTTGACTTTGAGATGTATCTGGAGTCGATGAGTCAGATGAAGAAGATGGGCGGTCTGTCCAGTATCCTCGGTATGATGCCGGGACTCGGGATGGGCGCAGGCAAGATGCCGGATATTGACGAGGCAGCAGCCGAGAAGAGCTTATCGCGCACGGAGGCGATCATCTATTCCATGACGCCGGAGGAGAGACAGAATCCTTCCCTTTTGAATCCGAGCAGGAAGCGCCGCATTGCGGTGGGAGCCGGTGTCGATATTGCGGAGGTCAACCGTCTGGTGAAGCAGTTTGAACAGATGAAGAAGATGATGAAGCAGATGCCTGGCATGATGAAGAAGGGCAGACGCGGTGGTGGAATGTTCGGCAAGCTTCCGTTTTAATGTTAGAAATTGCGTATAACGCATTCTAAATAGATCAGTTAAGCAAATTTAAGGAGGTGAAAGTAATGGCAGTAAAGATCAGATTAAGAAGAATGGGACAGAAGAAAGCTCCTTTCTATAGAATCGTAGTAGCAGATTCCAGATCCCCGAGAGATGGCAAGTGCATCGAGGAGATTGGAACATACGATCCAACGAAAGATCCAAGCGAGTATCATGTAAATGAGGAGTTAGCAAAGAAGTGGTTAGCTAACGGAGCTCAGCCGACCGATACAGTTGCTCGTATTTTCAAGAGCGCAGGCATCGAGAAATAGGATTCGCGAGGTGGACCTAATGAAAGAATTAGTAGAAGTAATTGCGAAATCACTCGTCGATTATCCGGATCAGGTCGTCGTAACAGAGACAGAGAATGAGAAAGCCATCGTGCTTGAACTGCGCGTTGCGCAGTCCGACATGGGCAAGGTAATCGGCAAACAGGGACGCATTGCCAAGGCAATCCGTTCTGTTGTGAAGGCTGCTGCCTCAAAGGAAGAGAAGAAAGTTATTGTAGAGATCATGCAGTAACAGGTCAGAGGAGCTGTCGCGCCAGATAATGGGGTGGCAGCTCCTTTGTTCATATTGCGGCTACTGCGGATATCAGAGACAGAAACGGAGGACATGCATGGAAGATTTATTGCAGGTCGGTGTCATCACGACGACACACGGGGTGCGTGGGGAGGTCAAGGTATTTCCGACGACGGACGATCCAGCGCGCTTCAAAAAACTCAAAAATGTGATTTTGGATACCGGAAAAGAAAAATTAGAACTTGAGATTGCAGGCGTCAAGTTCTTTAAAAATATGGTGATTCTCAAATTTAAGGGAATTGATGATATCAATGATGTGGAAAAATATCGCAAAAAGAGCCTTTATGTGACGAGAGAGAACGCGGTAAAGCTGAAAAAGGACGAATACTTTATTGCAGATCTGATCGGCATGAAGGTGTCGACGGACGAGGGTGAGGAATTGGGAACGCTGTCGGATGTGATGCAGACCGGCGCGAACGATGTCTATGTGATCTCCATGACAGACGGGGAGGAAGTGCTCATTCCGGCGATCAGGGACTGCATCCGCGATGTGGACGTAGAGCAGGGACAGATGTGCGTGCATCTGCTTCCGGGACTGCTTGACATCAACCGAAAATAGGAGGCACAGCATGAATTATCATATTCTGACACTGTTTCCGGAGATGGTGACGCAGGGACTCTCGGAGAGCATCCTTGGACGTGCGGCAAAAAAGGGACTGCTGTCCGTGAATGCAGTCAACATCCGGGATTATACGGCGGATCGACATAAAAAAGTCGATGATTATCCTTACGGCGGGGGAGCCGGCATGCTGATGCAGGCGCAGCCGGTCTACGATGCGTGGAAGGCAGCCTGCGAGGAAATCAGGAGCCGGCAGCCGGAGGAGCTGCGGGACAGACCGGTGCGCACGGTGTATGTGACGCCGCAGGGAGCCGTGTTCAACCAGCAGATGGCAAAGGAGTTCGCGAAGGAGGAAGATCTTATTTTCCTGTGCGGGCACTATGAGGGGATCGACGAGCGTGTATTAGAGGAGACCGTCACGGACTACGTGTCGATCGGCGATTATGTGCTGACCGGCGGGGAACTTCCGGCGATGGTGATGATAGACGCGATCTCACGGATGGTGCCCGGGGTACTGGCGAACGGAGAGTCCGGGGAGACGGAGTCCTTCGAGGGCGATCTGTTAGAGTATCCACAGTACAGCCGCCCGGAGGAATGGCACGGAAAGCAGGTGCCAAAGGTGCTGCTGTCGGGCAATCAGAGAAAAATTGCCGAGTGGCGCAGACAGGAGGCGGAGCGCCGCACACAGGAGAGGCGGCCGGATCTCTACGCAGGCTACGAGAGACTGATGTCCTGCAAAAAGGTGCTTGCCGGGGACAAGCTGCTGCATGTGGATATGACCGAGCTGATTGCGCGCGGGCAGGCGCGCCTTGTTTTTGCAGAAGGGAAAAATATCTGTCTGCAGGATAAAGTCAGTGGGGCGTATTTTCATACGGCGGAGGACATCAAAGCCGGCTGCAGGATGCTTGAAATTCTACACGGGGACGCCGGGGAGGAGAGCGGCCTTCTGGTGCTGCATCAGGAGTTCATGACGGAACCGACAGAAAAATATCTGGGATTTCGCACGGCGATGACCTGCAACCAGATCGTGTATACAAAGCACGAAAAGCTGCCTGTCACCGGACTGTACCGCATGGACGGCAAACCGGCTGAAAACGGCGTGGTCATCCGTCCGCTTACGATGGAACACTTAGACGCGGTGGTGCGCGATTACAATACGATATCGGATGAGGCGTATGTGACAGACCGGATCAAAAAAGGAGCGCTCTTCGGTGCGTTTGTGGACGGGCAGCTTGCGGGCTTTATCGGAATGCACGCGGAGGGCGGCATCGGGATGCTCTTCGTCTCGCCGGAGTACCGCAGACGCCGGATCGGCATGGCACTTGAGACATATATGATCAATCTCGGATTAGAGCGCGGTGAGAGACCCTACGGTCAGGTTGAGATCGGCAATGATGCATCCAAAGGACTGCAGGAGGCCCTGGGACTCTGTTTTTCTAAGGGACGCATCTACTGGATGGAGCGTGAAGAGAGAGAATGAAAATATTTGCCGAAAATGCTTGCAATCCGTACAATCTGTGTTATACTGGAATAGTTGTGAATAAATAGATGGTCCTCTGTTACGAATCGACGTATTAAGAACATCCAATGAATCAGGAGGTCACAAAATGAACGCAAGTGAAATCATTAAGAGCATTGAAGCAGAGCAGCTCAAGGCAGAAGTACCGCAGTTTAACGTAGGTGATACGGTAAAGGTTTACGGTAAGATCAAAGAGGGTAACCGTGAGCGTATCCAGGTATTCGAGGGAACTGTTTTAAAGAGACAGGGCGGAAGCAACCGCGAGACTTTCACAGTCAGAAAGATCTCTAACGGTGTCGGCGTAGAGAAGACCTGGCCGTTACATTCTCCGAACGTTGAGAAGGTAGAGGTTGTTCGTCAGGGTAAAGTCAGACGTGCAAAGTTATTCTACTTAAGAGACCGTGTCGGCAAGAAGGCAAAGGTAAAAGAGCTTGTAAAATAATACAATGCAGCGCTAAGAAGCCGGGACATATTTTGTATGGAACAGGATTCCATATGGAGTGTGTTCCGGTTTTTTCGCATTGTAAGGCACCAAAATTAAATTGCGAAGCCACAGGGTTTGTGTTAAAGTAAAGCAGGAATCGTGTGCGGCGGGCACATGGCACATGGAGGATAAGAATGCGCAGACGTAGAAGCGGACTGAACTTTGGCAGACAGAAGAAAAAAGTGAATATGTCGGTCGTGAAGGAAGTGTGTGTGTGGATCATTGAGATCGCGATCACGCTTCTGGTAGCGTTTACACTGGTATATTTTGTCGGACTGCGGACAAGTGTTGTGGGACAGTCTATGGCGGAGACGCTAAACGGCGGCGATGAGATCCTGGTTAACCGTTTTATATACAAAGTTACCGATCCCAGGCCGAACGATGTGATTGTATTTTTGCCGAACGGCAATGAAAAATCACATTATTACATCAAGCGCGTCATAGCGGTGCCGGGGGATACGCTTCAGATTAAGAACGGCGAAGTGTATGTCAACGGCGAACTGTTTGCGGAAGATGTGGATGTGGCACAGATGGAGGATGCCGGACTGGCGGCGGAAGAGGTCACGCTGGGTGAGGACGAGTATTTCGTGCTCGGCGACAACCGCAATAACAGCGAGGACAGCCGTTATGCCAACATCGGGAACATTAAGAAGGAATATATTATCGGAAAAGTCTGGTTCCGCGTGGCACCGTTTAAGGACTTTGGATTTTTATAAAACAGACAGTAAGAGAATGGAGAGTAATTATGCAGTTTCAGTGGTACCCAGGGCATATGACGAAAGCAAAGCGTCAGATGCAGGAAGATATCAAGTTAATCGATCTGGTCATCGAGCTTGTCGATGCGCGGATTCCGCTCAGCAGCCGGAATCCGGACATTGACGAACTGGGCCAAAATAAAGCGCGGCTGATCCTCATGAACAAGTCGGATCTTGCGGACGAGGAAGCGGGAAAGCTGTGGAGTGCGTATTTTCAGAAGAAGGGTTATTATGTGGTAAGCCTGGATTCAAGAAACAGAAACGGCATGAAGCAGGTGACGGCGGTCGTCATGGAGGCGTGCAGGGAGAAAATCGAGCGCGACAGAAAGCGCGGCATCATGAACCGTCCGGTGCGGGCGATGGTCGTTGGAATCCCGAACGTGGGGAAATCCACGTTTATCAATTCCTACGCCGGAAAGGCGTGCGCCAAGACCGGCAACAAGCCGGGCGTTACAAAGGGCAAGCAGTGGATCCGGCTGAACAAGAATGTAGAACTTCTGGATACGCCGGGAATCTTATGGCCGAAGTTTGAAGACCAGACGGTCGGATTAAAACTGGCGTTAATCGGTGCCATCAAGGATGAGATTTTAAACATCGACGAGTTGTCCCTGGAGTTGATCAAAGTGCTGACCTCCTACTATCCGGGAGCGCTTCAGGCGCGCTACGGAACAGAGGAGCAGGCCATCGACGAGACGGCGGCGCCGGCAGAGATCCTGCGTGGGATCGCGGAAAACCGCCGCTGTGTGGCAAAGGGCGACGAGATTGACTACAGCAAGGCGGCGACGCTTCTGATTGATGAATTCCGCAGCGGCAAGCTTGGCAGGATCACACTGGAGCGGCCCGACTAGCACAGGCAGCGGGAACATACGGCGGGAGAGGAAGCAGATGGAGACGAAAAAGATCGGAGAAATCAGGGAAGAATTCAAGGCGGCAGAGGAGACCATGCTGCCTTCTTTTATCGAAAAATACAGGTCGGATGAGCGCGCGGGCGTACAAAAGCTCATCGAGCAGGCGAACGGACGCCTTGCAAAGCTGGAGGCGGAGCGTGCAAGGATCGACCGGCTGTGGAAGTACGAGCGCGAGTACGGGATGTATACGCGTATCTGCGGGATTGATGAGGTGGGGAGAGGCCCGCTTGCCGGCCCCGTTGTGGCGGGAGCGGTCATTTTGCCGAAGGACTGCGACATCCTCTATATCAACGATTCCAAGAAGCTCTCGGCGGCAAAGCGGGAGGAACTGTACGATGTGATTATGGAAAAAGCGGTGGCGGTCGGCATCGGCATGGTGGGACCGGAGCGCATTGATGAGATCAACATTCTGCAGGCAACGTACGAGGCGATGCGGGAAGCTATAAGCAAATTGGGCGATGCACCCGATATATTATTAAATGATGCGGTGACGATACCCGGGGTTGCGATACGGCAGGTGCCGATTATCAAGGGAGATGCCAAGAGCATCTCGATCGGCGCGGCCAGCATTGTGGCAAAAGTGACCAGGGACCGGCTGATGGTGGAGTATGACAAGATCATGCCGGGGTACGGATTTGCAGCGAATAAGGGCTACGGCTCGGCGGAACATATTGCGGCGCTGAAAAAATACGGACCAACGCCGATCCATCGCCGGAGCTTTATTGGAAATTTTGTAGAGGTATAGACGGGAAGAGGGAACATACATGCAGATATCGGATCTGGTAGGACAGTACAGCCGGAATGTGGCCAACGGAACGGAAGAATTGCATGGGGCGCAGAGCGTTCAGAAACTGGTGTCGACGATCGGGGATCTCTCCGCGGGAAGTATTTTCGAGGGGACGCTCAACAGTGTGCGCGGCGGAAAAGTGACGCTGGCGCTGGGCAACGGACAGACCATCACCGCACGGCTGGACGGAAAAATGGATTTACAGCAGGGCTCGAGCATGTTTTTCCAGGTGCGCGCCAATGACGGGCAGACGATTGCGATCCGCCCGTACACCGAGCTTGGAAATGTCAGCAATCCGATTCTGCTCAACGCGCTTTCGGCGGCGCAGGTGCCTGCGACGGACCGGACGCTTGTGATGGTGGATACGATGATGCAGGAGCAGATGTCGATCGGCAGACAGAGCATTCTCGATATGGCGAAGCTGGTTGGCGCGAATCCGGATGCCAATGTGCAGACCATCGTGCAGATGACGAAGCTCGGACTCCCGGTGACGGAGGAGATGGCGGCGCAGTTTGAAAATTATCTGTCCGACCGGCAGGCACTCGTGGGAGAGATGGATCTGGCAGCGGGGCATATGATGGAACTGCTTTCGGACGAGGCACTCTCGCCGGAGACGGCATTTTCCCTCTATGGGAAAATGCTTGACATCTTTATGCCCGGGGCGGAAGCGGCAGATGCCGGAGTGACCGCGGCAGCGGGACAGAAATCTTCCGCAGCAGAGGCAGGCGCCGGAGCAATGGCGGAAGCAGTGGAACAGGAAAATGCAGCCACGGTGGCAGAAGCAGAGGCGGGCGCGCCCACGGCGGCGGAACAGGGAACCGCAGCGGCATCGGCAGTAGCGGAGGAGGCAGGTGCCGCTTCGACCGCGGAGACAGCGGGACAGGGCGCAGCGGCAGAAGCAGAGACAGGGGTCGGAGTGACCGCGGAACTGACATATGGAAGGACGGCAGAGACTCCGGGGACAGTCGGGGAACTGTTGTCGAAGGAGCAGATCGAGCATCTGGGAAAAATGCTTCGGAACATTCCGGCTCTGATTGGCAACGAGGAGATTTTTGCCGGCGGAGAGCAGGAGGAAGTCTTTGTGGATACGCTCTCGGAGGAAGGTCCGGAGGTGGCGAAACTGATGGCGCAGGAGGAAGCGGCGCAGGAGCAGACGGTCTTGAATGAAAAATTGACGGCAGAACAGTTTTTGCAGAAGCTCGGCAGAGCGCTCGCACAGAATGGCGGGTTCGGCTTTGCGGGAATGCAGAAGCTTTTTGCCGGAAAGGAATTTCAGACCATTTTCCGCAGTGTGATCGAGAAGCAATGGCTTCTGCAGCCGGAGGAATTAAAGCAGGAGCACAAGGTGAGCGGGCTGTATGAGTGCTTAGAGCAGCAGCTTTCCCAGATGGAGGAGGCGGTTCGGGCGACCGGAAGCACGCAGAATACGTTTTTGCAGACGGCATCGCAGGTTCACGGCAATCTGGAGTTCATGAATCAGATGAACCAGATTTATCACTATGTGCAGCTGCCGTTAAAGATGTCCGGACAAAATGCGAACGGGGAACTCTATGTCTATGCGAACCGGAAGAATCTGCGCGATCCGGATGCGGAACTGACGGCATTTTTACATCTGGACATGGAGCAGCTCGGCTCCACGGACGTCTCAGTGCGGATGCAGAACCGCAGCGTGCGCACCAATTTTTATCTGGAGGATGACGCCTCCTATGATCTGGTGGAAAAGCACCTGGAAGTGCTGAACAAGCGTCTTAAGAGCAAGGGCTACCAGTCTTCCATCACGGTCACACATGAGAAAAAAGACATCAGTTTCAAGGAGAACATCGTAAAGAAAGGAAAGGCGACGGTGGGAAGCCTGCACCGCTATTCTTTTGATGTAAGAGCATAGGAAAGCAGGATTCTTTGAAGGGAGGATGTGGCGATGGCGGAGAACAAGCATATTGCAGGAAAAGAAAAGACGGCGGTCGCCGTTGCCTACAATCCGGGCGAGGTGGCGCCGAAGATCCTCGCAGTCGGAAAAGGCGAGGTGGCGGAGCGCATCATTGAGACGGCAAAAGAAAATGATGTTCCGTTTTATCAGGATAACAAGCTGGCGGAGACCTTATCCCGACTTCAGATCGGGGATACGATTCCGCCGGAACTCTACGAGGTGGTCGCGGAGATCCTTGTCTTTGTGGACGATATGGACCGCATGAAGGGAAAACTCAAAGAATCCGGCTTACTGTAGGCAGATGACAGATGCCGTGATGGTAACAGAAGGCACGGGAAGAACCCGGACGGCGGAACGTGGTGATGGATCGGGCGAAAGGCAGGGAGAGAGGATACCGGATGAACAGGCGGCAGACGGGAACAGCGTATGAGAGACGGGCGGGGGAGTATCTGAAGGAACAGGGATACGAGCTGATTGGATACAATTTCAGATGCCGGCAGGGAGAGATCGACATCATCGCCCGCGATGGCAGATACCTGGTGTTTGTGGAAGTGAAATACCGCAGAGACGGGCAGACGGGCGATCCGCTGGAGGCGGTGGACCGGGCGAAGCAGCGCCGCATCAGCAGAACGGCGCAATATTACTGCCTGACGCACGGATACGGGGAGACGACGCCCTGCCGCTTTGATGTGGCGGCGGTGCTTGGAACAGACGGGGAAGTGCGGCTTGTGAGAAATGCATTTGAATTTCAGGGATGACAGGAGGAGGAGACTTGACAGCGTTTGTGAGAAAAGCAGCAGAGGATGCGGTTTTGCGGGAGGACTGGCATGAGAACGAGGACGGCAGCAGGCTGCTGCTGTTAAAATATCCCCTTTTGGAGCGCACGGGGATCGTGGAGCATTGTTTTACAACACGGCTCGGAGGCGTCAGTGCGGATATTTTTTCCACGATGAATTTAAGCTTTACCAGAGGCGATGAGGAGGCTGCGGTGCGTGAAAATTACCGGCGCCTGGCGAGGGCACTCGGGGCAGAGGTGGGGCAGTTTGTCTGCTCGGATCAGACACATACCGTCAATGTGCGCCGCGTCACGGCAGCGGACGCCGGAAAAGGACTGACCAGAGAGCGGGACTACCGGGATGTGGACGGACTGATTACGGATGAGCCGGGACTTGTCCTGTCGACGTTCTACGCGGACTGTGTGCCGTTATATGTGGTGGATCCCGTTCACCGCGCCATCGGAATGAGCCATTCGGGCTGGAGAGGCACGGCGGCGCGCATGGGAGCGGTCACTCTGTCTGCCATGCAGGAGGCATACGGCACCAGACCAGAGGATGTGGTCTGCGCGGTCGGTCCGTCCATTTGCAAGGACTGCTATGAGGTGAGCGCAGATGTGGCAGATATTTTCGCGGATGAATTTCCGGGGCATGAGCAGGAGATTCTGGCAGAGAGTGAGAAGAACAGCGTCGGGATGGCTCACGCAGACAAAAAATACCAGCTGGATCTCTGGAAGGCGAACGAGATCATTTTTCAGGAGGCGGGCGTGCGAAAAGAGCATCTGGCAGTGACGGACATCTGTACCTGCTGCAATCCAAAGCTGTTGTTTTCCCACCGCGCAAGTCATGGAAAGCGCGGAAATCTGGGCGGATTTCTGTACCTGAAATAAGGATGTATAAGATCGTCCGCCAGGTATGGTCTGTAGATAGAATTAAATAGAACGCGGAAAAAGGAGAAAAAAGATGAAGACAAAAAAATATGTGGAATATATGGTCGAGGAGACAAAGAAGATTCTGGCAATCGACAGTCCGAGCGGATACACTGCAGAGGTGGCGGATTATGTGATGAAAGAGTACCAGAAGCTCGGCTATGAGCCGAAACTGACCACGAAAGGCGGCGTGCTTGTGGCGCTCGGCGGTAAGGACAAAAAGAACGCTGTGATGCTGGAGGCGCACATCGATACGCTCGGCGCCATGGTGGCACAGATCAAGTCCAACGGCAGACTGCGGGTAACACCGGTCGGCGGAATGAATGCCAACAATGCGGAGGCGGAGAACTGCAGAATCCATACCCGCTTCGGGGAAAAGGTCTACGAGGGAACCTTACAGCTTGCCAATGCATCGATCCATGTCAACGGCGATTACAATGACAAGAAGCGTACATTTGACGAGACGGAGATCGTGCTGGACGAGAAGGTACATTCCAGAGAGGACGTGGAGGCACTCGGCATCATGACGGGAGACATCGTCTGCTTTGATCCGCGCACGACCATCACAGAGAGCGGCTACATCAAGAGCCGTTTCCTGGATGATAAGCTTAGCGTCGGCATCCTGCTTGGCTATGCGAGATATTTAAAAGAAGAGAATGTCACACCGGAGCGCATGATCTACCAGCACATCACCGTCTTTGAGGAAGTCGGACACGGCGGAGCCGCTTCGATTCCGGAGGGTGTGACTGAGGTTATTTCCGTTGACATGGGCTGCGTTGGAGACGGTCTTGCCTGCGAGGAGACACAGGTGTCCATCTGCGCGAAGGACAGCCACGGACCGTATCACTACGACGTCGTGACGGGACTGATTGCGGCGGCAAAGCGCGAGGAACTTGACTTTGCGGTGGACGTCTACCCGCATTACGGATCGGATGCGGATGTGGCGCTGACGGCGGGCTATGACGTGCGCCACGGACTGATCGGCGCGGGCGTGTACGCGTCGCACGGCTACGAGAGAAGCCATGTGGACGGCGTGAAGAACACCTTCAAACTCCTGTGTGCATATCTGGGCTGATGCCGAAGTTAAATAAAAGTTAATAATTTCATAGGATTATCTTTATTGTATGAGGGAACCTTCCATGCTATAGTAGCTGTATTAAGACAAATAGTACAGTTGGTACAGATGGGAGGTTATGATTTGATTCAGTTAAATTACCGGGACTCCAAACCGATTTATGAACAGATCAAGGATGGCTTTCGGAAGCTGATTATCACAAATTCTCTTTCGGCAAACGAGAAGCTGCCGTCTGTCCGCGAACTGGCGTCCGGACTGGCGATCAATCCCAATACGATTCAGAAAGCGTATCGCGATCTGGAGAGCGAGGGATATACATACACGGTTGCCGGGAAGGGAACGTTTGTGGCGGAGCACAGGGAAATCCTGAATACGAGACAGCATGAACTGTTGGAAGAGTTCGATGAAGTGGTGGAGGAGCTCTGTTTCCTGTCGGTGAGCAGGAGCGATCTGATCACACGGATCGAACATGCGGCAGAGGGAGGAGAGAAGGTATGATTCAGGTAAACGGATTAAAAAAGGCATTTGACGGATTTGTGGCGCTAAACGGTGTGGACATGCACGTGGAAAAGGGAGCCATCTACGGTCTGGTCGGACCGAACGGAGCAGGAAAGTCCACACTCATCCGCCACCTGACGGGGGTGTACCGTCCGGATCAGGGAGAGGTGCAGATCGACGGGGAAAATGTATATGAGAATAAGGCGGTCAAATCAAAAATCGCGTACATACCAGACGAACTGTTTTATTTCATGCAGGCAGACACGATGGAGATGAAGCGTTTTTATGAGGGGATCTATCCGTCTTTTGATGGAAAGCTTTTCTACAGAATGCAGGAATTTTTCCCGAACATTGATGTGAAGCGCAATATCAGACGGCTGTCCAAGGGAATGCAGAAACAGGTGGCATTCTGGCTTGCCATCTGCTGCAAGCCGGATATTCTGATTCTGGACGAACCGGTGGACGGACTCGACCCTGTGATGCGGCGTCAGATCTGGAGCATCATATTGTCGGAGGTCGCAGAGAAAGAGATGACCGTGCTTGTATCGTCCCACAATCTGCGTGAACTTGAGGATGTGTGTGACCATGTCGGTATCATGCATCATGGAAAAATCATGATCGAGCGTTCGCTGAGTGATCTGCAGGGAAGTGTGTCGAAAATCCAGGTGGCGTGTCAGAGCGGAATGCCGAAGCTTCCGGAACATTTTCAGGTGCTTCACATGGCAAATACAGGGCGTGTGTATACCATGATCGTAAAGGGAGATCCAAAGGAAGCAGAGGCGGCACTGTCATATTGCAATCCGACGATTGTGGATGTACTGCCGCTGACACTGGAAGAAATATTTATCTACGAGATGGGAGGGGCAGATTATGAAGTCAAAGACATCCTGTTTTAACCGCACGATATTTAAGAAGAACTTCACGCATTTCTGGCCGCTGTGGCTGCTTTACCAGATATATCTCCTTGTGGTGATTCCCGTATGGGTGTGGCAGAAGGCTGCCAGTCCGTACTACTATTATGGAACGGGGAACGAGGACACAACCTACCGCATGTATCAGCTGGTGGAGCTGGCAGTACACCGGATGATCCCTCCTCTGCCGGTCTTTTTCTTCGCAGTGGCAGCGGCGCTGGCAGTGTTTTCCTATCTGTATTCGGCAAAAAGCGCCAATATGATGCATGCGTTGCCGGTCAACCGGCTGGAACTTTATGTGACGAATTATCTGTCAGGACTCATTTTTCTGATCGTGCCGGAGATCATCACATTCTTTATCACAGTGCTCGTATGCCTGGCAAACCAGTTTACCTGTATACAGTATCTGTTCGCTGCGCTGTTGGCACAGGCTGGTGTGACATTTTTTGCATACTCACTTGCGGTTTTCGTGGCGATGTTCACAGGGCAGGCGTTTGCAATGCCATGCTATTATGTGATCGTCAACTATCTGTATGTGGGATGCATGTTTATTGTTGCAAAGGTGATTGAAACCATCAGCTACGGGATTGAGAATGCATGGAATCCGGGAAAAAGCTGCATTTTATCGCCACTTTATTATCTGAACAATAATCTTCGCAGCAGTCTTATCTACACGGAGAACGGGAATGGAATTACCGGCATTAAGATCACGGGCATGCCGCTCACCGGAATCTATGCGGCGGCAGCAGTTGTGCTTGTCGTGGCGGCTTACCAGTTGTATAAAAGACGGCAGATTGAGACGGCGGGCGACTGGGTCAGCATCGGGATCATCAAGCCGGTATTCCGCTGGGGAGCAGCACTTTGCGGAGGTCTGGTCGTCGGTGTCACGGTCATATCCATGCTCACGGATCTGCCGCAGCTGCGCAAATATCCGTGTCTCCTGCTTTGCAGTGTGGCGATGGGCTTCCTCTTTTTCTTCGGGGCAGAGATGCTGCTGGAAAAGAATTTCAAGGTATTTCGCAGAAAACGCGTGCTGGAGTGGGCGGCGACTGCCGTGATCACAGTGGTGTTTGTATCCCTGTTTGAAATCGATGCATTCGGTCTGGAGCGCTATGTGCCGGAGGTGGCGGATGTGGAGACGGCGTTCGTCTATCTGGATTATCCGGTGCAGGTGAAAGGAGAAGAACTTGCGACACTGACGGAGCTGCAGCGCCAGATTATTGCAAATAAGGATGCCTATCAGGAGGTAGAACGTACCGGTTCGGGATTTTATTATACAACGTTCCTGTATTATATGCAGGATGGTTCCAAGGTGGAGCGGCGGTATGCACTTCCACTGTCTGAGGCGGATGGGGGTGCTGACAGTACACCGGCAGAGCAGATCCTTGCGTGGGAGAGTGAGCCGGAGAATCTGGAGCGTGAGATTTTTGGTATCGGAAATTCAGAGTGCCGGTTTACCTCTGGATATATGGATCTGTATACTTCTACGGGGCTTAACAATACGCACATGTTTTCCGAGAAGGAGATTGAGCAGATCTTAAAGGCCATCCGGGCGGATATCGAGGATGGAAATCTGGCGAAGTATTATCAGTATTGCGAGCAGCCGGAAGACACGTACTACAGCAACATTGAACTGGAATATTATAGTACAGGCAGGTATGTTGACAACTGGATGTATTATTATGACTATTATAACAGTTTAGAGCAGCTGGAAGGAAAAGCCGTGGACGGTCAGGAAACGACGGTGGGCGGCAATCTGTATCTGACGTTCGGACCGGACTGCGTGCATATCGTAGAGACGCTTGAGAAACTTGGCATCACAAATGACGAGTGGAAGCTGATGACGAACCAAGAGATGATGCAGTAGAGATACGGCAGGAAGAGGAACTGCCGCACGATATGCTTCGTGCGGCAGTTCCTCTTGCCTGCCTTTGTTAAACTGCTTTACAAGTCGGGACAGATATTGTAAAATCAAGCGGTCAGGATTATGATAGGGACAGGTGAAGTCTGCCTGTCAGTAAGAAGATGGATGATATTGTTTTTTATAGAAAGGAAAGGTCAGATAGATGAGTAAACCCGTAGTAGCGGTTGTAGGGCGTCCGAATGTTGGAAAATCCACACTGTTCAACGCACTTGCAGGAGAGCGAATTTCAATTGTAAAGGATACGCCGGGAGTGACAAGAGACCGTATCTATGCGGACGTCAACTGGCTGGATTATCATTTTACGATGATCGATACCGGCGGTATTGAGCCGGACAGCAGAGATGTCATTCTCTCGCAGATGAGAGAGCAGGCGGAGATTGCCATTGCGACGGCGGACGTGATTATTTTCCTCACGGATGTCAGACAGGGACTGCAGGATTCGGATTCCAAGGTGGCAGATATGCTCAGACGTTCCGGCAAGCCGGTCGTGCTTGTGGTCAACAAAGTGGACAGCTTTGAGAAGTTCATGCCGGATGTGTATGAGTTCTACAATCTCGGCATCGGCGATCCGTTCCCGATCTCGGCGGCATCCATGCTGGGACTTGGAGATATGCTGGATGAAGTGGTCAAGCACTTCCCGGACTATGCGAAGGACGAGGAGGAGGACGAGCGCCCGAAGGTTGCGATCATCGGTAAGCCGAATGTCGGCAAGTCCTCCCTCATCAACAAGCTGGCACAGGAGGACCGTGTGATTGTCTCCGACATTGCGGGAACCACGCGCGATGCGATTGATACCGACATTACCTACGACGGAAAAGAATATGTCTTTATTGATACCGCAGGTCTTAGACGGAAAAATAAGATTAAGGAAGAGATTGAGCGCTACAGCATCATCCGTGCGGTGACGGCGGTGGAGCGGGCGGATGTCTGCATCATCGTGATCGATGCGACGGAGGGCGTCACGGAGCAGGATGCCAAGATTGCCGGAATCGCACACGAGCGTGGAAAAGGTATTATCATCGCGGTTAACAAGTGGGATGCGATCGAGAAGGATGACAAGACGATCTACCGTCACACGGAGAAGATCCGTCAGATTCTAAGCTTCATGCCGTATGCCGAGATTATTTTTATCTCCGCAAAATCGGGACAGCGCTTAAATAAGATTTTTGAGCTGATTGATGTGGTTATTGCGAACAACAGCATGCGTGTGGCGACCGGTGTCTTAAATGAGATCGTGACAGAGGCGGTTGCCATGCAGCAGCCGCCGTCAGACAAGGGAAAACGTCTGCGCATCTACTATACGACACAGGTTGCAGTAAAGCCGCCGACCTTCGTGATTTTCGTCAACGATAAAGAATTGATGCATTTTTCCTACACCAGGTATCTGGAGAACCGTATCCGTGAGACGTTCGGTTTCCGCGGAACGGCACTGAAATTCATTATTCGGGAGAGAAAGGAAGAACAGTGATGATAGGAGCAAGGGTTATTGCATTGGGAATCGGGTATCTGTTTGGACTGTTTCAGACGGGGTATCTCTACGGAAAAAGCCAGGGGATTGATATCCGCAGTGAGGGAAGCGGCAACGCGGGGACGACAAATTCCCTGCGTGTGCTTGGAATCAAGGCTGGACTGATCACATTTGCGGGAGATCTGTGTAAGGCGATTCTGGCGGTTCTTCTGGTGAAGGTTCTGTTCCGGAACGCTTATCCGGATGCGGTTAAGATTCTGGAACTGTATGCCGGTTTCGGAGCTGTGCTCGGACATAATTTTCCGTTTTACCTCAAGTTCAAGGGCGGAAAGGGAATTGCCTGCACATCGGGCATGATTCTTGCCGTGTGTCCGCTGGCGGCGCCGGTCTGTCTGATCTTATTCATCGGTTCCATTGCGATCACAAGATATGTGTCGCTCGGATCAATTCTGGTGGTGACGAGCTATCTGGTGCAGGTACTGATCTTCGGACATATGGGATATCTGCATATCGATGCCGCATATCTCCCGGAGTTCTATGTGGTGAGCGCCTGCTTTACGGCGATGGCGCTGTGGCGTCACAGAAGCAACATCGGACGTCTGATGCACGGCACGGAGAATAAGTTCACACTCAAGAAGAACAAACAGGAGGGAAAATAAAAGATATGGCAAAAGTAGCGGTAATCGGAGCGGGAAGCTGGGGGACGGCGCTCGCGAAGGTGTTGCACACCAACGGCAATCAGGTGACGGTGTGGTCGATTGTGGAAGCGGAGATTGCGATGCTGTGCGAACGGCATGAGCATGTGGATAAGCTTCCGGGGGTGAAGCTTCCGGAGGATATGGAATTTACCACGGATCTTAAGACAGCAGTGGAAGACAAGGAATATCTGATTCTGGCGGTGCCATCTGTTTTTACCAGAAGCACGGCAAAAAGCATGGCGCCTTTTGTGAAGGCGGGACAGATCATTGTCTGTGTGGCAAAGGGCATTGAGGAAAATACGCTGATGACGCTCTCTGATATTGTAGAAGAGGAAGTAACTGCGGCGGAGGTTGCCGTGATGTGCGGACCAAGCCACGCCGAGGAGGTTGGCGTCGGATTGCCGACGACCGTTGTTGCCGGAGCGAAGAAGCGCAAGGTGGCAGAGGGCGTGCAGGATATTTTCATGAATGAGGTGTTTCGCGTGTACACAAGCCCGGATGTGCTCGGCATGGAACTGGGAGGTTCCCTGAAGAACGTCATTGCACTGGCAGCCGGTATGGCGGACGGACTCGGCTACGGGGACAACACCAAAGCGGCGTTAATCACGCGCGGAATCACGGAAATGTCGCGTCTTGCCATCAAGATGGGGGCAAAGGCGGAGACACTGAGCGGTCTGACCGGAATCGGAGATCTGATCGTGACATGTGAGAGCAGACACAGCAGAAACCGCAAAGCCGGAATGCTGATCGGGCAGGGCTATACCATGAAGCAGGCGATGGATGAGGTCAAGATGGTGGTCGAGGGCGTGTATTCCGCCAAGGCGGCGATCGCGCTTGCAAAAAAATACGGGGTCGATATGCCGATCATCGAGGAGGTCAACCGTGTGCTTTTCGAGGATAAGCCTGCAAAAGAAGCAGTGCGGGAACTGATGATGCGCGACCGGCGTGCAGAGCATAGTGCCCTGGAGTGGGAAGCATAAAGGATCGGCATAAAGTTAGGGCACTATGCTCTGCATAGTGCCCTGGAGTGGGAAGCATAGAAATGCGACATGGCGCCCCGGAGTGGGAAGCATAGAAATGCGACATAGCGCCCCGGAGTGGGAAACATAAAGAAATCGACATAACAGGAGGAACATACATGCCACAGATCAGGATTAAATATTTTACGGATGCGATTGAACGTCTGACCTATATTGACGGAAAGTCGGACTGGATCGATCTTCGGGCGTCTGAGGAAGTGACACTGAAAGCGGGAGAGTTCTGTCTGATTCCGCTCGGCGTTGCCATGGAGCTTCCGGAGGGCTATGAGGCGCATGTGGTGCCGAGAAGTTCCACTTTTAAGAATTACGGAATCATCCAGACGAACAGCTGCGGCATTATCGATGGCACCTACTGCGGGGATGACGATATGTGGCGGATGCCGGTCTATGCGGTGCGCGACACGGTGATTCACGTCAATGACCGCATCTGCCAGTTCCGCATTTTTGAAAATCAGCCGAAGATCACGTTTGACGAAGTGGAGAGCCTCGGCAACAAAAACCGCGGCGGATTCGGAAGCACCGGCAAACAGTAATGCGTTCGTCAAAGTGCTTACTTTTTGCTGGAAAACCTGTCGGTTTGACGAAAGAATAGAAAAAACAACCAAAACACTGTGACATTCTACAAGAAAAGCAAAAATTCTTTGTGTAGGCGGTCTATGGTATTTTGGCTGTTTTTTTTGTATAGTAAGGGTAGTTAAAAACGAACAAATTTTAGGAGGTATCGTACCAATGGCAAGTTTATCATTGAAAAACGTTTGCAAAGTATATCCGAACGGCTTTGAGGCTGTTAAGGATTTCAACCTTGAAGTAGAGGATCAGGAGTTCATTATCTTCGTAGGACCTTCCGGATGTGGTAAGTCTACTACACTTCGTATGATCGCAGGTCTTGAGGAGATCTCCTCCGGTGAGTTCTACATCGACGGAAAGCTCATGAACGACGTAGAGCCGAAGGATCGTGATATCGCAATGGTATTCCAGAACTACGCTCTGTATCCGCATATGACCGTATTCGACAACATGGCATTCGGCCTTAAGTTAAGAAAAGTTCCGAAGGATGAGATCAAGAGAAAAGTTGAGGAGGCTGCAAAGATCCTTGACCTTGAGAAGTTATTAGACCGTAAGCCGAAGGCTCTCTCCGGTGGACAGAGACAGCGTGTTGCCATGGGACGTGCCATCGTACGTAACCCGAAGGTATTCCTGATGGATGAGCCGCTCTCCAACCTGGATGCAAAGCTTCGTGTACAGATGCGTTCCGAGATCGCTTCCTTACATAACAGATTAAAAGCAACCATCATCTACGTAACACATGATCAGACCGAGGCTATGACACTTGGTACCAGAATCGTCGTATTAAAGGACGGCGTTATCATGCAGGTAGATTCCCCGCAGAAGTTATACAACGAGCCGAATAACTTATTCGTAGCAGGATTCATCGGATCTCCGCAGATGAACTTCGTAGATGCTGTATGCAAGGTTGAGGGTGAGAAGGTAAGCCTTTCCTTCGAGAACACAACAGTTGTTCTTCCTCCTGCAAAAGCTAAGAAGTTAGCTGACGGCGGATACAACGGCAAGACTGTTGTTATGGGTATCAGACCGGAAGATATCGGTGATTCCGAGATCGAGATCGAGGCTCATAAGGATGCTGCATTCGAGACAGATGTAACAGGATATGAGTTATTAGGTTCTGAGGTACTGTTATACTTCAAAGTTGCAGGCGCAAGCATGACTGCAAAGGTTGATTCCAGAACAACAGCACGTATGGGCGACCACATCAAGATGGCAATTGATCCGGAGAAGATTCACGTATTCGACAAAGAAACAGAATTGACAATTACCAACTAATCCGTTAGAATTGAAAAGGACTTAAGAGTAAAACTGGGTGCACATGTTGTACCCAGTTTTTATTAACGTATGGAACACATAAGGCATGTCAAGGCACAGTAATATTTGACAGGAAAGGCGAGACACATGATTTCGAATCACAAGATACAGGCAGCATTAGATGAGATAAAAGAGATTTCCAAGATTGATCTGGCACTATATACGGATAAGGGAAAGCAGGTGGCAGCGACGTTTGAAACGGAAGGGGATATGGAGTACGCTGTGAATTCTTTTGCGGGTTCCATGGCGGAGAGCCAGATGCTGTCCGGATGTCATTTCTTTAAGGTGTATGTGGACGGGGAACTGGAATATGTCCTTTTGACCAAATCTTCTGCGGAGGACGCGTACATGGTCGGAAAACTGGCAGTCTGCCAGATTCGGACGCTTGTGTCTGCTTATATGGAGCAGTTTGACCGGAACAATTTTATGCAGAATATCCTGCTCGGCAATATGCTCGTGGTCGATATGTATAACAAGGCGCAGAAGCTTCACATCGAGCAGGCGGAGCGCGTGGTATTTGTGATCGAGCTGGAGGGGAAAAAGGACGGTACGGCGATCGAACTGGTCAAGAATCTGTTCGCGGCGAAGACCAGGGATTTCGTCACAGAGGTGGACGAGCAAAGCATTGTGCTCATCAAAGATACCAGAGAGATGGGAGAGGACGAGGATCTGGCGTCCCTGGCGTCAATGATCGTGGACAATATGCACGCGGAGGCGATGGTGCGCGTCCGGGTCGGCTACGGCAACCGCGTGAACAATCTCCAGGATATTGCCAAATCCTACCAGGAGGCAAAGATGGCGCTCGAGGTGGGAAAAATCTTCTACGCGGAAAAAGAGACGATCGCGTACCGCTATCTGGGAATCGGCAGACTGATCTATCAGCTCCCGATGTCTCTGTGTGAGATGTTTATTCATGAGGTGTTCGGGGACGAAATCCCGGATGTGTTCAACGAGGAGACCACGACAACAATCCAGAAGTTCTTCGAGAACAATCTGAATATTTCCGAGACGGCAAGACAGCTTTACGTGCACAGGAATACATTGGTGTACCGTCTGGAGCGCCTGGAGAAGGTGATCGGGCTTGATATCCGCAAGTTTGATGATGCGATGACATTTAAGATTGCAATGATGGTCATTTCCCACATGCAGTATGTCAAAAATAGTGATAATGCACTGAATTAGTTGATGAAAACAACACTATATGTTAAAATTAAACAAAAGACAGCATAAGGGAGTGGAAGAGTTATGGCTGGCTATGTTTACACGAATGAGAACTGTATTGGGTGCAACCGGTGCATTTCCGTCTGTCCCATTCTGACAGCGAATCAGGCTGTCGTGGTGGACGGGAAGTCACGCATTGAGGTCAACCATGCACAGTGCATCAACTGCGGTGCATGTTTTGATGCCTGTGAACATCAGGCGAGGGAATATGCCGATGATACGGAGCAGTTTTTTGCGGATCTGCAGAGAGGCGAATCCATTTCACTGCTTCTGGCGCCGGCATTTCTGGCGAATTATCCCAGAGAGTATGAGCAGATTTTGGGCGGCTTAAGACAGATGGGGGCAAAGCGGATCATCAGTGTCAGCTTTGGCGCCGACATTACGACCTGGGCGTATATCAATTATATTACGAAGAATCAGTTTACGGGCGGGATCTCGCAGCCGTGTCCTGCGGTGGTCAACTACATCGAGATGTATGCACCGGAGCTGCTTCCGAAGCTGATGCCGGTACACAGCCCGATGATGTGTGCGGCAATCTATGCGAAGAAGTATTTACATATCACGGACAAGCTTGCGTTCATCAGTCCGTGCATTGCGAAGAAGAACGAGATTTCCGATCCGGATACAGACGGCTATGTTTCTTATAATGTGACATTCGATCACCTGATGGATTACTGCAGGAAGCACCGGATCAGTGGACCGGGGGTCAGCGATGAGATCGAATACGGTCTCGGCTCGATCTATCCGATGCCGGGAGGACTGAAGGAGAATGTCTACTGGTTCTGCGGAGAGGATGTGTTTATCCGGCAGATCGAGGGAGAGCGCCATGTCTATGAATTCCTGGATGCCTATCGCAAGCGTGTCGCAGAGCACAAGGAGCTGCCGTTTATGGTCGATGCGCTGAACTGTGCGATGGGATGCATCTACGGTACGGGCGTTGAGCCGGAGAAGACTGCCGGGGATGATGTGCTCTACGAGCTGCATAAGATCCGGGAGAAGAGCAAGAAGGTCAAGGGACCGTGGGCGAGATCGGCGACGCCGAAGCAGCGGCTGGCACAGTTGAACCGCCAGTTTGCGCAGCTTGATCCGGCGGATTTTACGCGCCGGTATACCGACCGGTCGAAGGGGAATGAGATCCGGGTGCCGGAGGGACAGGAGTTAGAAGCAGTATACAGCCGCTTGAACAAGCAGACGGCGATGGACCGTGCAATCGACTGCAGCGCCTGCGGCTATAAGACCTGCAGGGATATGGCGACGGCAATCTACAACGGATGCAACAGTGAGAATTCCTGTATTCATTTTATAAAGAACGAGGCGGAGGAAAGAAGACGCGCGGCGCAGGCGGCTGCGGAGGAAAGCCAGCAGGCGAATGTGGAGATCCAGCGCAGAAGCGATCTGATTGCCGGAATTGTCGAAGGATTGAATAACGATTTTGAGGAACTGGATTCCGCCATCGGGCAGATGGCTGCCGGGAACAACAGCAATGCGAGCGAGAGCACGGCAATCACGGATGCGATGACCGGCGTGACCGGATTCTGCCAGGAGATGAAGCAGTCGTTTGAGGCGATCACGGAGCTTTTGGATAAGCTTGAGAACAACAACAACGACATCACGAAGATTGCCAACCAGACCAATCTGCTCTCACTGAACGCTTCCATCGAGGCTGCCCGTGCCGGTGCGGCAGGCAGAGGATTTGCGGTGGTGGCGGAGGAGATCAAGAATCTCTCGGAGAACAGCAGAGCAACCGCAAACGACAGCAACGATAACAAGAATGAGATCAGTCAGGCGATCGGAAAGCTGTTGGAGGAGTCGGATCATCTGACAGAGATTATCCGGGAAGTGGATGAGCGGATGACCAATCTGGCGGCAAGCACCGAGGAGATCGCCGCATCCACAGATTCGGTGAAGGAGATTTCCTCAGATCTGAAGGACAAGGCAGCCGAGTTGATGAACATGTAAGATACAACAGAAAAGCAAATGATAATACGCGGACAAAGAAAGCAATCGGATTCTTTTCCGCGTATTTCGTCTGTTTGCACAAAAATAGAAAATTTTTACAAAACATACGTTCTGTTGCTTGCACGGGTTTTCCCAGTATGTTATATTATCCAGAGGAATGTCAAGGAAAGGAAGAAGAACATGGCAAAGAAAGAGACTTATGACGAGAGTAGTATTTCCGTTCTGGAAGGACTCGAAGCCGTAAGGAAGAGACCCGGAATGTACATCGGAAGTGTGTCCAGAAAGGGTCTGAATCATCTTATTTACGAGATTGTGGACAACGCAGTGGACGAACATCTGGCGGGTGCCTGCGATACCATATATGTCACATTGGAGGCGGACGGCTCCTGTACAGTGGAAGATAACGGACGAGGCGTGCCGGTCGGCATGCACGCGAAGGGCGTGTCAGCAGCGCGAATTGTGTACACGACGCTGCATGCGGGCGGCAAGTTTGACGATTCCGCATACAAGACCAGCGGCGGACTGCACGGAGTGGGTTCCTCGGTCGTGAATGCACTGTCCACCTATATGGACGTCGAGATCAGCAGAGACGGCTACATTCATCACGACCGCTATGAGCGCGGTGTGCCGGTGGTGGAGCTTGAGAACGGACTGCTTCCGAAGATCGGCAGGACGAAGAAGACTGGAACGAAGGTCAATTTCCTGCCGGACCCGGAGATTTTCGAGAAGACGCGTTTCAAGGAGGACGAGGTCAAGAGCCGTATGCATGAGACGGCATATTTGAACCCGGAGCTTACGATCATCTACGAGGATCGGAGAGGGGAGGAGACCGAGCATATCGTCTACCACGAGCCGGAAGGCATCAAGGGCTTTGTGAAGGATCTCAACAAGAGCACGGAGGTTCTGCATGATGTCGTGTATTTTAGGGGAGAGACCGAGGGTATTACCGTCGAGGCAGCGTTCCAGTACACGAACGAATTTCATGAGAATATTCTGGGCTTCTGTAATAATATTTTCAACGCGGAGGGCGGAACGCACATCACCGGTTTTAAGACGGTGTTTACGACTGTCATCAATGCCTATGCGAGAGAGCTTGGCATCTTGAAGGATAAGGACGCCAATTTTACCGGCGCGGACGTGCGCAACGGCATGACGGCAGTCGTCTCCATCAAGCATCCGGACCCGCGTTTTGAGGGACAGACGAAGACGAAGCTGGACAACCAGGACGCGTCGCGGGCGACGGCGAAGGTGACCGGCGACGAGATCCAGCTTTATTTTGACAAGAATCTGGAAGTGCTTAAGACCGTCATTTCCTGTGCGGAAAAGGCGGCGAAGATCCGCAAGACCGAGGAGAAGGCGAAGACGAATCTTCTGACAAAGCAGAAGTTTTCCTTTGACTCCAACGGTAAGCTTGCGAATTGCGAGAGCAGGGACGCATCGATCTGCGAGATTTTTATCGTCGAGGGAGATTCCGCGGGAGGTTCCGCGAAGACAGCGAGAGACCGCAGCTTTCAGGCGATTCTGCCGATCCGCGGTAAGATCTTAAACGTGGAGAAGGCGAGCATCGATAAGATCCTTGCCAACGCGGAGATCAAGACGATGATCAATGCGTTCGGCTGCGGATTTTCCGAAGGCTACGGCAATGATTTCGATATTACGAAGCTCCGCTATGACAAGATTATCATCATGGCGGATGCCGACGTCGACGGAGCGCATATTTCCACGCTGCTTTTGACGTTGTTCTACCGGTTCATGCCGGAGTTAATCTATGAGGGACATGTCTATGTGGCAATGCCGCCGCTTTACAAGGCGATTCCAAGTCGCGGCGAGGAAGAGTACCTCTACGATGATGAGGCGCTGGAGCGCTATAGGCGGAGCCACAAGGGCAGTTTTACGCTGCAGCGGTACAAAGGTCTCGGCGAGATGGACGCGGAGCAGCTCTGGGAGACGACGCTCGATCCGAAGAGACGTCTGTTAAAGCGGATTGAGATTGAGGACGGCCGCATGGCGTCCGACATCACGGAGCTTCTGATGGGCAATGACGTGCCGCCGCGCAAGACCTTTATCTATGAGCATGCGACGGATGCGACCGTGGACGCATGACAGATGCGATACCGTGCGGCAGGATCACGCGCGGGATGAGAGAGCCGCAGGAAGAAGCGGCAGGAAATGAGGATTACCATGAAACAGGAAGAACAGATTATCCGCACCGAGTATTCGGAGCTGATGCAGAAATCCTATATCGACTATGCAATGAGCGTGATTATCTCACGTGCACTGCCGGATATCAGGGACGGGTTAAAACCGGTACAGAGGCGGACACTTTATGATATGTATGAACTCGGCATCCGCTATGACAAGCCGTACCGTAAGAGTGCGCGTATTGTCGGGGATACCATGGGTAAGTATCATCCGCACGGAGACAGTTCGATCTACGGTGCGTTGGTGGTGCTGGCACAGGATTTTAAAATGGGACAGACACTGGTGGACGGACACGGTAACTTCGGCTCCATCGAGGGAGACGGAGCGGCTGCCATGCGTTACACGGAGGCGAGACTTCAGAAGCTGACGCAGGAGGCGTTCTTAGCAGACCTTGATAAGGATGTCGTGGATTTTGTGCCGAACTTTGACGAGACGGAGAAAGAGCCGGAGGTTCTGCCGGTAAAGGTGCCGAATCTTCTGATCAACGGCGCGGAGGGAATTGCGGTTGGCATGACGACGAGCATTCCGACGCACAATTTCGGTGAGGTCATTGACGGCGTGATTGCCTATATGAAGAATCCGGACATCAACACCGAGCAGATGATGCAGTATATCCCGGGACCGGATTTCCCGACCGGCGGTGTGATCGCCAACAAGGACGAGTTGACCGCCATCTATTCCACAGGCGTGGGAAAGATTAAGATCCGCGGAAAAGTGGAGGTCGAGCAGGTCAAAGGCGGAAAGGAACGCCTGGTGATTACCGAGATTCCGTATACGATGATCGGTGCAAACATCGGAAAGTTCTTAAACGACGTCTACAGTCTTGTGGAGACGAAGAAGACGAATGACATTGTGGATATCACGAACCAGTCCTCCAAGGAGGGCATCCGCATTGTCATCGAGCTGCGCAAGGGAGCGGACGCTGCCAATCTGGAGAATCTATTATATAAGAAGACCAAGCTTGAGGACACGTTCGGTGTCAATATGCTTGCGGTGGTGGACGGAAGACCGGAGACGATGGGAATTGTGCCGATCATACGCCATCATGTGAATTTCCAGTACGAGCTGGCAAAGAGAAAGTACACGACACTGCTCGCCAAGGAACTGGAGAAGAAGGAAGTGCAGGAGGGATTGATCCACGCCTGTGACGTGATCGATCTGATTATCGAGATCCTGCGCGGCAGTGCGAACGTCAAGATGGCGAGAGCCTGTCTGACCGAGGGCGTCACCGAGGGGATTGCCTTTAAGTCGGCGCAGTCCAAAAAGGACGCGCAGAGCCTGCGCTTTACGGAGCGTCAGGCGGATGCCATCTTAGAGATGCGCCTGTACAAGCTGATCGGACTTGAGATCGAGGCTCTGATGAAAGAGCATGAGAAGACGCTTGCCAACATTGCGGAGTACAATGAGATCTTAAGCAACCGCGCGGCGATGGCAAAGGTGATCATTCGCGAGCTGGAAGCCTACAAAAAGGAGTATGGCAGACCGCGGCGCACCGTCATTGACAATCTCAAAGAGGCGGTTGTCGAGGAGAAGAAGATTGAGGAGATGGACGTGGTATTTCTGATGGATCGTTTTGGCTACGCGAAGACGATCGACGTGGCAGCGTATGAGCGCAACCGCGAGGCGGCCGATGCGGAGAACCGCTATGTGCTGACCTGTAAGAATACCGATAAGATCTGCATCTTTACGAACAAGGGACAGATGCATCTGCTCAAGGTGCTGGATCTGCCGTTCGGCAAGTTCCGCGACAAGGGAACGCCGATTGACAATCTGAGCAATTACAACAGCAGCGAGGAGAATTTTGTCTATATCACGAACCTGGGAGCGATTTGCAACCACAGGCTGATCTTCGGCACGAAGACGGCGATGCTTAAGATCGTGGACGGAAGCGAGTTTGACGTTGCAAAGCGCACGACCGCGGCGACGAAGCTTACCGACGGGGACGAGGTGCTTTTCGTGCATCCGGTTGCCGGGAATGAGACGATCGTCATGCAGTCTGAGCGCGATTTCTTCCTCCGGATTGCGGTGGATACCATTCCGGAGAAGAAAAAAGGTGCGGTCGGCGTCCGCGGCATGCGGCTTGCGGACGGAGATGCGCTTACCGCGATTCATCTGCTCGGCGAGGGTGAGAGCGCCCAGACGGAGGTAAAAGGAAAGCCTGTGATGTTAAACCGGCTGCATGTGGCGGGCCGCGACACGAAAGGAACGAAGAAATAACGATGATAAAAGCTGTATTATTTGATCTGGACGGAACGATCATCAATTCCGAGGAGGGCATCACAAAGTGCGTGCAATACGCACTGCATGCCTACGGGATCGATGAGCCGGACCGCACGAAGCTGCGCTGCTTTATCGGACCGCCTTTAGATCCGGTGTTCCGGGAAAAGTATGGCATGACGGAAGCGGAAGCGTGGCAGTCTGTGGAAAAGTACAGAGAGCGGTTTGACGTAAAGGGAATCTTCGAGTGCAGCCTCTACGACGGCGTCAGGGAAGCGATCGCGCGTTTCAAGGAGCATGGTTATCTGCTTGCGCTTGCGTCTTCAAAGCCAGAGACGGCGTGCAGAAGAATATTAGAGCACTTTGATCTGCTGGGATATTTTGATGAGGTGGTAGGTTCCACGCTGGACGGCTCGATCAGTACGAAGGCGGAAGTGCTCGAGGAACTGGGGCGCCGCATGGCGGGCAGCCATATCGGGAAAAACGAACTGTGCCTGATCGGGGACACGAAGTATGACGCTGCCGGAGCAAAGGCGTTCGGAATCCGCTGTATCGGTGTCAGCTATGGCTTCGGTACCAGGGAAGAACTGCTCGCCGCAGGTGCGGAGGCGGTCTTCGACCGCATCGAAGAGGTGGAGACATACATTGAGAATGACGCAGCGGGAGAGGGAGAGGGAGAGGGAGAGGCAGAGTGAAGACGACAGGTGCTTATAAAATCTGGAGAATCGTATATCCGATCGGTATCTATTATGTGGTGTCATCGCTTGCCTACTTTTTTCTGACGCTGCTGCTCGGCGCGGGGAAGGAATCCTACATGCTGCGGCAGATGTTCTGCGCGGCTGCCACGATTCCGTTCATCTGGATGCATTACGGGCAGGATCGCGCTGCGCGGGAGATTGTCTATGGCAGGCGCGGCATCAGACCGGACGCAAAGTTTTTCTGCACTGTGGCGGGGGCGCTGCTTGCGGGAGCATCTCTTGGCATGGCTGTCAACAACGTGATTGCCATGACGCCGCTCATTGAGGCGTCCGCGGGCTTTCAAAGTGCGAATCAGGCGTTTTTTGCCGGCGGGGTTGTGTTTGAACTGCTCGGCTCCTGCCTCGTGATTCCGCTGGCGGAGGAGCTTTTGTACCGTGGCGTCGTGGAGAGAAGACTATCCCTGCTGTGCGGCAGTGCGCCGGCGATCGTGCTCTCGGCGGTTATTTTCGGCGTGATGCACTGGAACGTGGTACAGTTTTTGTATGCGGGCATTTTAGGTCTGCTGCTCGCGTGGCTGTTGGAGAGAACCGGCTTTTTGTATGCGCCCGTTCTGGCGCATATCGGGGCGAATGTGATGGCGGTTGTGCGCAGCGAGACCGGCTGGCTGGACATTGCCTACCAGCCCACGGCAGCAGGTATTGCGGTGACGGTGCTGCTGTTTGCAGTGGCAGCATTTGCGGTTCTGCTGGTGAAAAAGGGCGGAGTGCGGCAGGAAGAGGAGAAAACGTCCGCTGCCTGAAATCTTAGCAGTATCTGTAGAGGTGCAGTTATTGACTGTTATAGTTTCCTGTGGTATGTTAAATGACGTGAATGGCGGGATTCCCGGTCATTTAGCATCGCAGGAAGGAGAGTGACAGTTTCATGGACGATAGTGCGGACAGTGACAGCGATACACAGATATGCAGACTTTTAAAAAGAGAATACGGCTGCTCCATGCAGTGTTATGAATAGGTAAAGGTATGGCTTACCGGAGGTCTTTTTTGGACGCCGGAAGGTCATACCTTTTTGTGCGTAAATGACACAACACGTAACAGGCAGCAGGAGGGCGTATCACAGGACGCCGGAAACAGAAAGGAGCAGACATGTTGCAGCCCATATTCTTATTGATGGTTTTGATTTTTTTGAATGCCGTATTTGCAAGCGCGGAGATTGCGGTGATCTCGATGAGTGATTTAAAACTCCGACAGCTCTGCGAGGCGGGAGACAGGCGCGCCGGAAAGCTGGAGGCGCTCATAAAGCAGCCGGCAAAATTCCTTGCCACGATCCAGGTGGCGATCACGCTCGCCGGATTTTTACAGAGTGCGTTTGCCGCGGAAAACTTTGCACAGCCGTTGGTGACGCTTTTGATGGGCACCGGAATACCGGTTGCAGAGGAGGCGTTAAAATCCGCGTGCATCGTGGTGATTACATTGATTTTAGCGTATTTTAATCTGGTCTTCGGGGAACTTGTGCCGAAGCGTGTGGCGATGAAAAAGGCGGAGGAGCTGGCGCTTAAAATGGCAGGAATGCTCTCGCTTGTGGCGAAGATCTTTGCACCGCTGGTGTGGCTTCTTACCGCATCAACCAATTTCTGGTTAAGAAGGTTTGGCATTGACCCGGAGGAGGAAGAGGAGACGGTGTCGGAAGAGGAAATCCGGCTGCTGCTCGCCGAGGGAAGAGAGCAGGGAACGATTCCGACCGAGGAGACAGAGATGATACAGAACGTGTTCGGGTTTGATGATATTGCGGTCGGAACGATCTGCACGCACCGCAGGGAGATGGTATCTCTGTCCACGGAGGAGGATGAAGCCGTCTGGGATCGGATTCTGGCGGAGAGCGTACATACCTATTATCCGATCTTTGCGGGGAGAAGCGAGGATGTCGTGGGAATCCTCGATGGAAAAGCGTATTTCCGCATGAAAGACCACACGCGTGACAAAGTGATGCAGTGCGCGGTACAAAAACCGATGCTGGCAGCGGATTCCATGAAGGCAAACCGGCTTTTTGAGCAGATGAAACAGCAGCAGAATTATTTTGCGGTTGTGACAGACGCCTACGGCGGGGTTACCGGAATCGTGACGCTGTGCGACATCATGGAGTATCTGGTGGGAGATCTGGAGAATACAGTTACCGCATAGAATGGTGTTATAATTCAGATACAATTTAAGAAAATGCAGAAAAAGAGCCCGGAAAAAGTTTTGCATGCAAAATTTTTTCCGGGCTTTTATATGTTAAATTGTGTGTGAGAAAATTATTTATACAAAAAATAATAAATAATATCTGATAATAACAAAAAATAAATATAGTATACAAATAATCAGACAATTATAAGAATAAACTGGTAGACAAACAAAGGAGAAAGTTGTATATTAGGATATAACAAATTCGGTAAAGACAACTGTCCGCGCAGTAAAGACAGCTGATCGGAATACAGAATGCAGAAAGGAAGCTGATTATGAAAGAGCAGACCACTTATAAGAAGGACGCCCTCAACCGTTTCTCAGTATCGGATGCGGGGAAGCAGGCAGCCGGAATGTACGATCCGGGTTACGAGCACGATAACTGTGGTATCGGTTCGGTTGTCAACATCAAGGGAATCAAGACACACGAGACTGTGGAGAATGCGTTAAAGATTGTTGAGAACTTAAAGCACAGAGCAGGCAAGGACGCGGAGGGAAAGACCGGTGACGGTGTCGGTATTCTGCTGCAGATATCCCACAAGTTTTTTTCCAAGGCGGCAAAACAGCTTGGAATCGAACTCGGTGAGGAGAGAGACTACGGTGTCGGCATGTTCTTTTTTCCGCAGGACGAGTTAAAGCGCAACCGTGCCAAGAAGATGTTCGAGGTCATTGTCGGCAAGGAGGGAATGGAGTTCCTCGGCTGGCGTGAAGTTCCGACCGATCCGACGAAGCTGGGGCAGAAAGCGGTGGACTGCATGCCGTACATCATGCAGGGCTTTGTGAAGCGTCCAGCGGATGTGGAGAAGGGACTGGCGTTTGACCGCAAGCTGTATGTGGCGCGAAGAGTTTTCGAGCAGTCCAACGACGATACCTATGTGGTATCCCTTTCCAGCCGTACGATCGTCTATAAGGGAATGTTTCTTGTGGAGCAGCTTCGTCTGTTTTTTGCGGATTTACAGGATAAGGATTACGAGTCGGCGATTGCAACCGTGCATTCCCGTTTCTCCACGAACACGAATCCGAGCTGGGAGAGAGCGCATCCGAACCGTTTTATCGTACATAACGGTGAGATCAATACGATTAAGGGCAACGCCGATAAGATGCTCGCCCGTGAGGAGACAATGGAGTCCGAGCACTTAAAAGGCGAACTTCAGAAAGTGCTTCCGGTCATCAACAGTGAGGGATCGGATTCCGCGATGCTGGACAATACGCTGGAGTTCCTCGTGATGAGCGGTATGGAGCTTCCACTCGCAGTCATGATCATGATCCCGGAGCCGTGGGCAAACAACAATATCATGTCGCAGAAGAAAAAGGATTTTTACCAGTATTACGCGACGATGATGGAGCCGTGGGACGGACCGGCGTCCATCCTCTTTTCCGATGGCGATATGATGGGAGCCGTGCTTGACCGCAATGGTCTGCGTCCTTCCCGTTACTATATTACGGATGATGATTATCTGATCCTCTCCTCCGAGGTCGGCGTGCTGGACATCGACCCGACGAAGATTGTGGTGAAGGAGCGTCTGCGTCCGGGCAAGATGCTGCTCGTGGATACCGTCAAGGGAAGAGTCATCGATGACGACGAACTCAAGGAGACTTACGCGAACAAGCAGCCATACGGTGAGTGGCTTGACCGCAACCTCTTAAAGCTCGAGGATTTAAAGATCCCGAACGAGCGTGTGCCGGAGTACACCAAGGAAGAGCGCCAGCGCATGCAGAAGGCATTCGGTTATACCTACGAATCTCTGCGCGAGGCGATCCTGCCGATGGCGAAAAACGGCGGCGAGGGTACATCCGCCATGGGTATTGACACACCGCTCGCAGCGCTTGCGAGTGACCACCAGCCGCTGTTTAATTACTTCAAACAGCTGTTTGCGCAGGTGACCAACCCGCCGATCGACTCGATCCGTGAGAAAGTCGTGACCTCTACGACCGTCTACATCGGCGAGGACGGCAACCTCTTAGAGGAGCGGGCGGAGAACTGTAAGGTATTGAAGGTCAACAACCCGATTCTGACCAACACCGACCTGATGAAGATCAAGGCGATGAAGGTCGACGGATTCAAGGTAGAAGTACTGCCGATTATCTACTATAAGAATACAAGCTTAGAGAAGGCGATCGAGCGTCTGTTTGTGGAGGCGGACCGTGCGTACCGTGAGGGAGCGAACATTCTGATTCTCTCCGACCGCGGTATCGACGAGAACCATGTGCCGATCCCGTCACTGCTCGCTGTATCAGCACTGCAGCAGCATCTGGTAAAGACGAAAAAGAGAACGGCGGTTGCCATGATCTTAGAGTCCGGCGAGCCGCGTGAGGTACACCATTTTGCGACGCTCCTCGGCTACGGAGCCTGTGCGATCAACCCGTATCTGGCACAGGATACCGTAAAACAGCTGGTGGACGAGCATATGCTGGACAAAGATTATTATGCGGCGGTTCAGGATTACAATGCAGCGATTTTAAACGGCATCGTCAAGATCGCATCCAAGATGGGAATCTCGACGATCCAGTCCTACGAGGGTTCCAAGATCTTTGAGGCGATCGGTATCAATAAGGATGTGATTGACAAGTATTTCACGAATACGGTCAGCCCGATCGGCGGCATTACACTGGAGGATATTGCGGATGACGTCAATGAACTTCACTCGGCGGCGTACGATCCGCTGGGATTAGAGACGGATCTCACATTGGACAGCAGAGGACGCCACAAGATGAGAAGCGGCGCAGATCCGCATCTTTACAATCCGGCGACGATTCATCTGCTTCAGGAAGCGACAAAGCGCGGCGACTACGAACTCTTTAAACAGTACACGGAGCTTGTGAATAAGGAAGAGAGAGAGATCACGCTCCGCGGTCTGATGGACTTCAATTATCCGAAAAAGGGCGTGCCGCTCGAGGAGGTCGAGAGTGTGGATTCCATCGTGACGCGTTTTAAGACGGGGGCAATGTCCTACGGTTCCATCTCCAAGGAGGCGCACGAGACACTGGCGATCGCCATGAACCGTCTGCACGGCAAGTCCAACTCCGGCGAAGGAGGAGAGGATGCAGACCGTCTTGCGAGCAAGAACAGCCCGGTCAACCGTTGCTCTGCGATCAAGCAGGTGGCGAGCGGACGTTTCGGTGTGACCAGTGAGTATCTGGTGAGCGCGCAGGAGATTCAGATCAAGATGGCACAGGGCGCAAAGCCGGGCGAGGGCGGACATCTGCCGGGCAAGAAGGTCTATCCGTGGATTGCAAAGACCAGACTTTCCACACCGGGTGTATCATTGATCTCCCCGCCGCCGCATCATGACATCTACTCGATCGAGGATCTGGAGCAGCTGATCTTCGACTTAAAGAATGCGAACCGCGATGCGCGCATTACCGTGAAGCTGGTATCCGAGGCGGGCGTCGGTACGGTCGCGGCCGGTGTTGCAAAGGCAGGGGCACAGGTTGTCCTGATCTCCGGCTATGACGGCGGTACCGGTGCGGCTCCGTCCAGTTCGATCCACAATGCGGGACTTCCGTGGGAGCTTGGTCTTGCGGAGACACATCAGACCTTGATTATGAACGGACTGCGCAACAAAGTACGTATTGAGACGGACGGCAAGCTGATGAGCGGCCGCGATGTCGCTACGGCAGCACTGCTCGGAGCGGAGGAGTTCGGATTTGCCACAGCGCCGCTTGTGACCCTGGGCTGCGTGATGATGCGTGTCTGTAACCTGGATACCTGCCCGGCAGGTATTGCGACACAGAACCCGGAGCTTCGGAAGCGTTTTGCCGGCAAGCCGGAATATGTGGAGAATTTTATGCGCTTTATCGCACAGGATCTGCGGGAGTATATGGCAAAGCTCGGATGCCGCACGATCGACGAGATGGTCGGCAGAAGCGATCTGCTTAAGGTGCGCGAGGATCTTTCGGGACGCGACCGCGAGATCGATCTCTCCAATCTTTTGAACAACCCGTTTGCGGGACCGAAGGAAAAGGTAACCTTTGACCCGAAGCATGTCTATGATTTTGAACTGGAGAAGTCCAAGGATGTGACCGTGCTCTTAAAGCAGTTAAAGGGTGCGTTAGAGCAGAAGCAGCGCAGAAGCATTGATGTGGAAGTGACGAATACCGACCGTTCCTTTGGTACGATTTTCGGTTCGGAGATCACGAAGAAGTACGGCGGAGAGGGTCTGCCGGAGGATACCTTCATTGTGAAATGCAACGGTGCCGGCGGACAGAGTTTTGGAGCTTTTATCCCGAAGGGACTGACGTTAGAGCTGGTTGGCGATTCCAACGATTACTTTGGAAAAGGATTATCCGGCGGCAAGCTTGTCGTCTATGCACCGGCGGGCGTGAAGTACGAGAAGGATGAGAATATCATCATCGGTAATGTGGCGCTCTACGGAGCAACCAGCGGAAAAGCGTTTATCAGCGGCGTCGCAGGCGAGCGTTTCTGCGTGCGCAACTCGGGAGCTTCCGCAGTCGTGGAGGGTGTCGGAGACCACGGATGTGAATATATGACGGGAGGCCGTGTCGTCGTGCTCGGCAAGACCGGCAAGAATTTTGCTGCCGGCATGAGCGGCGGTATCGCTTATGTGCTCGATGAGGACAATGACCTCTACACAAGAATGAATAAGGAAATGGTATTCAGCCAGGAGATTTCCAACAAATATGATGTCATGGAATTAAAGGACATGATCAAGGAACATGTGGCGCTGACTAACTCGGAAAAGGGCAAGAAGATCCTGGATAATTTCAGCGAGTATCTGCCGAAGTTCAAGAAAGTTATACCGTATGACTATAACCGTATGCTTATGGCGATTGTTCAGATGGAGGAGAAAGGTCTTTCTTCCGAACAGGCACAGATTGAAGCTTTTTATGCAAATACGCGTGGATAGTGTGTGAGAGGGAGTCTTTCGATTTGTTTTACTCACGCATTTTTGAGAAAGGATAGAATTATGGGAAAACCAACAGGATTTATGGAATATGACAGAGAAGATGCCCGCGCCATTGAGCCGAAGGAGCGGATCAAAAATTTTAACGAGTTCCACATTCCTCTGTCCAAAGAGAGACAACAGATTCAGGGCGCGCGCTGCATGAACTGCGGCGTGCCGTTCTGCCAGGCGGGAATGAACATCATGGGGATGACCTCGGGATGCCCACTGCACAACCTGGTTCCGGAGTGGAATGATCTTGTATATACGGGGAACTGGGAGCAGGCATACAACCGCCTGAAGAAGACCAACAATTTCCCGGAGTTTACTTCCCGGGTATGTCCGGCGCTCTGCGAGGCTGCCTGCACCTGCGGGCACTGGGAAGATCCGGTGACCTGCAAGGCGAACGAGCACGGCATCATCGAGAATGCGTATGAGCAGGGTTATGCGGCGGCAAAGCCTCCGAAAGTGCGCACCGGCAAGAAGATCGCGGTGATCGGCTCCGGCCCTGCGGGGCTTGCGGCGGCGGATCAGCTCAACAAGCGCGGACATTCCGTGACGGTCTATGAGCGGGACGACAGAGTCGGCGGGCTTCTGATGTACGGAATTCCGAATATGAAGCTGGAAAAATGGGTCATCGACCGCAAGGTTGCCGTCATGAAGGAGGAGGGCATCACCTTTGTGACCGGCACCAATGTCGGAAAGGATGTAAAGGCGTCCAAGCTGTTAAAGGAGTATGACCGTGTGATTTTGGCGTGCGGTGCCAAGAACCCGAGAGACATCAAGGTTCCGGGACGGGACGCCAAGGGAATCTATTTTGCCGTGGATTTCTTAAAAGCGACGACGAAGAGTCTCCTGGATTCTGAGTTAAAGGACGGCAGCTATATTTCCGCAAAAGGGAAAAAAGTAGTCATTATCGGCGGCGGCGATACCGGAAATGACTGCGTGGGCACGTCCATCCGCCACGGCTGTGCGAGCGTGACACAGCTTGAGATGATGCCGCAGGCACCCCAAAAGCGCGCGGAGAATAACCCGTGGCCGGAGTGGCCGAAGGTGTTGAAGACCGATTACGGCCAGGAGGAAGCGATTGCAGTGTTCGGGCACGACCCGCGGATCTATCAGACGACGGTGAAGGAATTCTTAAAAGACAAGAACGGCAATCTCTGCGGGCTTGTCACTGTAAAGCTCGAACCGAAGCGGGATGAGAAGACCGGGCGTGTGACGATGACCGAGGTTGCGGGAAGCGAGCAGAAGATGGAAGCGGATCTTGTGCTGATCGCTGCCGGATTCCTCGGCACGGAAAAATATGTGGCGGACGCGTTCGGTGTGGACTTAAACGGCAGAGCCAACGTCCCAACGGCGGAGGGGGCCTATGAGACCAGCGTGAAAAATGTGTTCGCGGCGGGCGATGTGCACAGAGGACAGTCCCTTGTTGTCTGGGCGATCCGCGAGGGACGCGAGGTCGCGCGCGAGGTCGATGAGAGCCTGATGGGCTACTCCTACCTTGAGGTGCAGTAACTTCCAGATCCCTGAGGCTGCCATATCAGATGGCAGCCTCTTTTAGAGTAATAATAAGAAACACATCTCTTGATTTTGAGTGGAAGGTAGCGGAAATTCTAGTCAAAAAACGTGGCATTTCTAACCAGCCAGATGTTTGCATCTTTGATGATCCGTGTCTTTCCAAGTTTGGAGCACTCCACGAGTGTTCAAACGTGGAAGAGACACGGAATCTGATGCAAACATCTGACCGGAAGGAATGCTCACATTTTTTTCAAAAGAATTTTCTGCTACCTTTCACTCAAAATCGTGTAGTGTGTTTCTTATTATTATCTGCCAGACGAGGAGGAAATAGATACAACAGTGCAGGAAGAGAAGACCTTCTGGCAAAAGATACTGGCACTGTTTGGAGTGGAATAATTTCATAAGGTTATTTTGAAAGTCATGGCAGCCCCTGTTTGTAATTCAAAGAATTCTGTGCTAAGATAAAGCCAGAAATACGCAGGAAGAAAAGGGGAGTAGGATGAGTCGCAAACGAAGAAGAACGGGGACTGCCGGACAGGCAAACACAACAGAGCGCACAGCAGTGACGGAGACGGTTGACGCAAGTGTGGAACCGGTACAGGAACAGGTAGAAGCCTGTGATACAGCCTGCGTAAAAATCGCAGATATGGAGCCGGATTTTTCAGATATTGAGGTGAAGAATCCACGGATCGGAAAAGTGATGAAGCTGGAAGAAGAAGCGAAGCGGCAGAGCGAGATTGAGAAGCTGCGTGCAAGAAGAATCCGGCAGGAGCAGGAATATATTGACCAGATGAGTCTGTCCGTCGAGAACCATCTGCGCGCCACAAAGGAGGAACAGCAGTACAACGAGCAGTTTGAGGAGCGCATCCGCACGGAAGTGTACCGGATGCACGGGATCAGCGAGGACAAGCTGCAGGGCATGACGGAGTACCGCAATGCATGGTATCAGGGCACGGCGTTTGCCATGTTTTTTCTGTCGCTTGTGCTGATCGCCATCTGCGGCGTATTGCACGGGTTCGGGTCGGAGATCTGCATTTTTATGGCGTTTTATACCGCTATTGAGGGCGCACTGCTCTCCAACGGGAGAAAGCAGTCGCTGTTTTTTGCGGTGCTGACGAAGGGCGTGTACCTGGTGCTGTTTCCGGTTATGCTCGTGACGTTTACCTGCTACGAACTTGGTTTTGAGGAATATGCGCTTCTGGTGCCGGTTTTTACCGTGGCAGGTGTTGTGGTGCTCATGATCGGAGCGCTGTCCTATTTTCTGTATGATCCCTATCGTGTGGATCGCAGGAACCGCAAGAAGGCGAACCGCTATATCGTAGAGATCGAGAAGGCGGCGTTAAAGGAAGTGCGGCTGAAGGAAAAGGCGTTTGCAAAGCAGGAGAAAAAGCAGGCGAAGCTTACCCAGAAGCAGGAAAAGCGCCAGGAAAAGCTTGCCCAGAAGGAAGAGGACAGGACAAAAAAGGCGGCTGCGCGGGATGAACGGCGCAGGCAGCGGAAGGAGGAGTGGGCGGCAAGACGTGCACGGTGGCGAGCATGGTGGAGTGAGAAATTGTCGCATCTTGGGTTCGTGAAGAAGAAAGAATCTGCGGATGAGATGCATAAGAGCCCGGCGGATGCAGATACTACAGAGGAACATTCGGCGGAAGGAGAATCTGCGGAGAGAGACGCTGCGGAGGGAGACGCTGCGGAAGAAAGTTCCGTGGAGAAAAATACGGTGAAAGAAGCGTGCGAAAATGAGACGACTGGGGATTGATCTTTCCTATTTTTTCACATACGAAGATGAGATACCGGACGGGGTGGGATTTTCCCACTTTGGTCCGGTACATTTATTATGGCTGGGCGTGTGCGCAGGGCTCTTACTGCTGTTCCTCCATTCTTATAAGCGATGGGGAGGGCGGCGCAGGCTTCTGGCGGAGAGAGGAATCGGCATTTTCCTGGTGGGCTTGGAGGTGTACCGGATTGCGGTGCTGGCTTTGATCGGGAAAATGTCGCTGTATCAACTGCCGCTTCATCTGTGCAGCATGGCAGGCTTTTTGTGCTGTCTGCACGCATTTTTCAAGTGGGACTGGCTGGGACAGGTTCTCTATACCCTGTGTCTGCCGGGAACCGTGCTTGCGCTTTTATTCCCGGACTGGGTGCGCTATCCGGCGATTCATTTTATCACGATACAGGGATTTACCTTTCATGCCGGGATTGTGCTCTACGTGATCTGCCAGTTGCTGCAGCACAACATTGTCCCGCGGCTTGCGGTACTGTGGAAGGTGATCGTATTTCTTCTGGCGGTCGTGCCGCCGGTCTACCTGTTTGATAAAAAGTTTCATGCCAATTACATGTTTGTGAATGTGCCTTCGCCCGGATCGCCGTTGGAGTGGCTTGCATCGTTTCTGGGAAATCCGGGTTATCTGGCCGGATATGCGGTTCTGATGCTTTTATGCATGGTGCTGATGGATGCCGGTTACCGGGTGTGGGTTGACAGAAAAAGCTGCGGAACGTAGAATAGAACAGAAAAAGAAAGGCACTGTGACACTGCATGGGAGAAGAATGCCTGCGGTGGCATGCGCAGAAATGAGGAGCATATGGCAGATTTTACATTTTCAACGCTGAAGTATGAGAGACCGGATTTCAAGGAATTGGAACTGCTTTTTGAGGATCTGGTAAAACAGGTACAGGAGGCAGTCTCCTATGAGGGATTAAAGGAACTCTTAAAGAAGGCAGAGCGCGTGCAGAATAAGCTTATGACTGCATGCACGATTGCGTCCATCCGCCATACATTAGATACGACGGATACTTATTATGAGAAGGAAGACGAATATATCAACAATACCATACCGACCGTGATGCCGAAGTTTCTTGCATTCGATGCGGCAGTGATGAATAGTCCGTTTCGCGATGATATCGAGAAAGAGTATGGGAAACAGTATTTTGCACAGAAGGAACTGAACAGGAAGACCTTCTGTGAGGCAAACATTCCGCTGATGCAGCAGGAGGCGAAGCTGACAAACGAATATCAAAAGATCATGGCAACGGCGGCGATCGAATTTGAAGGGCAGACGCTCAATCTCTACGGGGTACAGAAGTATTTTGAACATGAGGACAGAGAAGTCCGGCGTGCGGCTGTGCGGGCATATTCTGATTTTTACCACAGCAATGAGAAGCGGCTGGAGGAGATCTGGGAGGAACTCATCACCATCCGCAATCAGATGGGGAAGAACCTCGGCTATGACAACTTTATTCCGGTGGGTTACATGCAGCAGGGACGTACAGATTATGGGGAAAAAGAGGTGGCAGCGTTCCGCGAGCAGGTGCGTACGGAACTCGTACCGCTGTGTGAACAGCTCTATGCGGCACAGGCAAAGCGCATCGGTGTGGATACACTGATGTTTTATGACGAAAAGCGTGTATTTCCGGACGGAAATGCCGTTCCTGCGGGAGATGATGATTTTATGGTGGAAGAGGCAAGGAAGATGTACCATAAGATCAGCCCGGAGACCGGAGAGTTCATTGATTTTATGATTGAGCACGAACTGATGGATTTAAAGAATAAGCCGGGAAAAGCTGCTACGGGATATATGACATTTCTCCCGGATTATCAGGCACCGTTTGTGTTCTCCAATTTTAATCAGACAATCTTTGACATGCAGGTGCTGACACACGAGCTGGGACATGCGTTTGCAGGATATATGGCAATGCGCAGCCAGCCGATTGCAGAGTACTACTCAGAGTCTACCGACATTGCGGAGATTCACTCCATGTCGATGGAGCAGTTCTCCTATCCGTATGCGGAGGCATTTTTCGGAAAAGATGCAGATAAATTCCGCTTTGCACATTTGATGGATGCGATCACATTTGTGCCGTTCGGTGTGGCGGTGGATGAGTTCCAGCACATCTGCTACAGCAATCCGGATCTGACGCCGAAGGAGCGCACGGCGGAGTGGAAGAAGCTGGAAGAGAAGTATATGCCGTGGAGAAAATACGACGCGGATGATTTCTTTGACCGCGGTGGTTTCTGGTACCACAAGCTGCATATCTATCTCTATCCGTTCTATTATATCAACTATACGCTGACGACGATGGGAGCGATGGAGTTCAAAAAGAAAAATTATGAGAACCACGAGACAGCATGGCAGGATTACTTAAATCTCTGCAAATGCGGCGGAAGCATGAGCTATCTGGAGACATTGCGCTATGCAAATCTGTCGAATCCGTTTGTGCCGGGCAGTGTGGCACGGGCGATGGAAGTGGCAAAGAGAGAGCTTCTGGAGAGTCCGTTTATGAAAGAATGAATTCTGGCGGGCTTGTGTTAGAAATACATAAAAACAGCTCTGGAGGAATCCTTAGGATTCTTCCAGGGCTGTTTTTAGATTGGCAAGTACTTTTTCGCTCAGCAACGCGAAAGCCTGTCTGGTACGACCGGCAGAAACATTTCTGCAATGCACGTTTTCGCGGTCAAAGAATCCGGGCGGGACGGCACCTGCGGCAGCCATAGTATCGCAGAAGAAATGGGTTCCCGGAAGAGAGATCCAGTCTTCCAGTGCCGCAGAATCAAATCCCGGACCGATGGAGGTGTTGAATAAGACCTTGCCGGTTCCTAAAATATCAAATTCCTGTTTGCCAAGAAGCAGTACATTCTTATTCAGACAGGTAAATACAACCTCACTTTCTGCAAGCAGTTCGTCTAATGGCAGGAAAACCATGCCGGACTGCTCTGCCTCCGGTTTGCGTGTCCGGCTGTAGTAAGAGATGTCGGCACCGAGAAAGGACAGGGCATCTGCGATCATTTTACCGGAGACACCCAGACCAATGATGCCGACTTTCAGACCTGTGATTTCGACCGGCTCACTGTGAAGCATCGGCAGATCAAAGCCGTGTAGAAGACCGGTCAGCTCGTGCAGTACATATTCTACGACCCCGCGGTCTCCGTAATCCCGGATGCCAAGAACACGGATGCCGTGCCTGCGTGCATAGGCAATGTCGACGTTGGCGCTTTCTTCGGAGTAGAGACTGCAGCACATGCCGATATAACGGATATTGGGGCAGCGCTCCATAATATTTTGTCCGATGCGGGATGTATAGCTGAGCAGAACGGCATCTGCATCACCGATCCGCCGGATGATCTCATCGTCATTTTCCGGAATATCGCGGAAGAGAACGACTTCCCGTGCATACAGCTGAAGCGCTTCCTCAGCGGAGGGAATCAGACTGACAGGTTCAATGGCAACCAGTTTTTGAAACATAGAAAAACCTCCTTATAAAAATTCTGATGCATATTATGGGGCAGTGCACAACCTGCAGGTGTTAATAAAAGCAGACCGGCGAGGCGAGATTGCGGAGCAGAGATACCGCACTCCAGCCGGCGATCGCGCTGGTGGAAGAGCAGATATCCACGGTGGCTTTGACACCTTCGATCTCTGCGGTGATACAGTGGTCGTCGCCCGTCCAGCCCGGAACGGAGTGCATTGTCACCTGCGTGATGTCCGGTCCTGTCGTGGCGAGCGAGGTGGCGACGGCGACGTTGACGCGGCGCGGAAAGGTTGCGATTGCCTCCTTGGCGCTGCCGGTAAAGACAGTCGTCTTTTCGGTATCGGTTAAAAGGTGTTCCGCCCAGACCGGTGTGTTGCGGAAACCGCGGGCGCCGGTGTGCGTCTCGATGCCGGCGGTCTCGTCAAGCTTTCCAGCCTGCGCCATTAAAGTGATCGTCTGTAAGACATCAAAACCACCGATCGCGCCGTTTGCCAGATGGACTTTGGCGCATCCTCTGCGGGCTGCGTCCTTGACCTGCCCGTAAAAGGCAGCGTCGGCAAACGCACCGATCGAGAGAAGAACGAGGTTGACGCCGTGTTCCAGTACCGTACATGCCATTTCACGGACAGCTTCCACGGACGCTGCCTCCACAATATATTCCGGCTCTAAGGAGAGCAGTTCTGCAAGATCCTGACAGGATCTGCATCCGGTTTCCGCCGCAGTCTTATCGCGCGATTCCTGCGTGCGGCTGGTCACGCCGACGAGCTCGTAATCTTCGAGGAAACCGTCCTTCCAGGCGTTTGCGATAATGTTTCCGAGAAAACCGCAGCCTACAATACCAAATCTTATCTTCATAGTAAAAATCCCTTCGTTATCTGATTTTATTTCGATCTTTTTTCATGCTTTTCTTGTTGGCCATATTTCGCCAAAGTTTCCTTTTTGCCAGAGAATCTTTTTTTTACAGGACTTTGTTTTGCCCCTGGAGTTCCTTTTTTGTCACCGTTCCCTTTTTTTGCAGAAAATCCTTTTGTTACAGGATTCCGTTTTGTCCCGGGAGTTCCTTTTTTGCCACCGTGCCCATTTTTGCCAGGAGAATCTTTCCGCACACTGTAGCCGAACGTGCCGAGCTTTTTCCCGAGCAGAAAATACTCCCCGTGGGAGTAGGTGATCAGCCCGGTATCGTTTAAGTGGAACTTGCCGGCTTCGTCCATATACGCGTCATCAATCGTGACGGCGACGACATCCGCGAGAATCAGATTGTGGCTGCCGAGCGGCATGATCTGGCGCACACGGCATTCGATATTGACGGGGCTCTCGGCAATGCCGGGAACTGCCACCTCGCGGGAGGCAAGTGGTGTCAGATGCATCTCTTTAAATTTGTCGACCTCCCTGCCGGAGCGCACGCCGCAGTAGTCGGTGGCGCGCACAAGCGATTCAGTTGTGAGATTTACCACGAACTCGCCGGCGGCCTCGATCATATGGTAGGAATAGCGTTCCGGACGAACGGAGATGGAGAGCATTGGCGGATTGGTGCAGACAGTGCCTGCCCACGCGACGGTAAGAATGTTCGGTCTGCCTGAGAGTGCAGGATTGCTGCATTCCGGATCCGAGGTGCCGGGATACTGGCAGCTTACCATGACGGCTGGCAGCGGATAGAGCATGTTGCCCGGTTTGAAAGCACTTTTTCCCATAAAATAAGGACTCCCTTCTGTCTGTTAGAAAAAATGTCAGGCGGTATCTGACAGGAAACGGATTGTTACTGGATCAGAATATCCATCAGATAGGCGTAGACATCCTCGTTCTGCTTTTTCCAGTTGTTACAGATCGCTTCCGCCTGCTCTTTGTTTTTGACGGTCAGTGTCAGGTCGATCAGGTTGGTGTCGTGGACGCGGAACTGGCAGCGCACGGCATAGTCCTGATTTGGCGTCTTGTAGTAGTCTGCGATGATTGAGTTGACGGTGCGGAGTGCCATTTTATTTTTTTCAAAATAGGCAATGGTGTCGTGCTCAATGGCGTCCGTGAGCTTGTCGCGGAAAAAACCGAGCGTCTCACGCCCTGCAGCGGTGATATAATACTGGGTGTTGCTGTGCGTGGATTCTGTGCGGATCAGACCGGAGTCGGCGAGATCGTTTAAGACCTGTTGTACGCGGAAGTAATCTGTGTATTCCTGCTCCAGGAAAAAGTCGGAGATCTGCGTATTCGTCAGGGGAAAATCCACCTTATCCAGCATGTTTAAAATGGTCAGTTTGTATATGGTAAATGGTTCAGCCATGTATTTCCTCGTTTCTATAATATTTGCCCTGCCAGAGATCGCGCTGTATAAGTTGTCTGTTTATTGTGTTTAATACGCGCTTTTTGTCCGTGCTCCACAGCGGAGCGAGGAGCAGGCGGCGCGGTCCATCGCCGGTCAGACGGTGGATGACCATTTCCGGTGGAAGAAGGGCAAGGCAGTCTGCGATAAGGTCGCAGTATTCCTCCAGCGTAAACAGCGGAAATGGATTGGTTTTGTAGTGCGTTCCAAGATCGGTACCCTCTAAGACGTGAAGCAGCTGCAGCTTTACGCCGAAGACCGGATGTGCGGCAAGATAGCGCACGGAAGCGCGCATATCTTCGGTGGTCTCACCGGGCAGACCTAAGATCAGATGAGTTATGACCTTGATGCCCCGCGCGTGAAGCGCGGATACCGCCTGCTCATACTGGGCGAGTGAAAAACCGCTGCGTATCAAATGCAGGGTATGTTCGTGGATGGTCTGTAAACCGAGCTCCACCCAGACTGGTTTTATGGTATTTAATTCTGCCAGCAGATCTAAAACCTCAGGCGGCAGACAGTCACATCTGGTGGCGATGGAGAGTGCCACAATGTCGGGCTGTGCGAGAGCTTCCGTGTAAAGCGCACGAAGAACACCGACGGGAGCGTAGGTGTTCGTGTATGCCTGAAAATAGGCGATATATTTGCGGCAGTTTGTTTTTTCCCGAAGGAGAAGCTTTGCCTGCGCAATCTGTTCAGTGACAGATTGCTGCGGGGAGGCGGCAAAATCACCGCTTCCTCCGGCACTGCAGAAGATGCACCCTCTGGTATCGATGCTGCCGTCGCGGTTCGGGCAGGTCATGCCGCCGTTTAGAGACAGGCGGTAGACCTTCTCGCCAAATGTCTGGCGTAAATAAGTATTGAGGGAATAGTAACGCGCGTCGTTCATGATACGTCCGGTTAACGCACGATGTGAGAGCGGACGGCTTCACTTACCACCTGTGCTACCCGGGGATCAAAGGCTTCCGGCATGATAAATTCGTCGTTTAACTCTTCGTCGGACACAAGACCGGCAATCGCTTCTGCGGCGGCAAGCTTCATCTCTTCGGTAATCTGTGTTGCCCGTCCCTCAAGTGCACCCTTGAAAATTCCTGGAAACGCCACGACGTTGTTGACCTGGTTCGGGAAATCGCTGCGTCCGGTTCCGACGATTCTGGCACCCGCAGCCTTTGCCACATCCGGCATGATCTCAGGAACCGGATTCGCCATGGCGAACAGGATGGAGTCGTGATTCATGGAAGCAACCATCTCCGGGGTAACGATGTTCGGTGCGGAGACACCCACAAAAATATCAGCACCCTTTAAGGCGTCGGCAAGCGTGCCGTGCTGATCCTCAAGGTTGGTGACTTCGGTCATTTTCTGCTGCATCCAGTTTAAGTTCGGGTAATCTTTGCCGATGATGCCCTCGCGGTCACACATGGTGACATGGCGAAAACCGTAGGTGAGCAGAAGCTTTGTGATGGCAACGCCCGCGGAACCGGCACCGTTTACGACGACGCGGCAGTCCTCTTTTTTCTTGCCTGTAACACGCAGACCGTTGATAATGCCGGCAAGCACAACGATGGCGGTGCCGTGCTGGTCGTCATGGAAGACCGGAATGTCGAGCATTTCTTTCAGGCGCTCCTCAATCTCAAAGCAGCGCGGTGCGGAAATATCTTCCAGATTGATGCCGCCGTATGCGGGAGCAATGTTCTTGATCGTGGCAATGATCTCCTCCGTGTCCTGGGTGTCGAGACAGATCGGTACGGCATTGACATCGCCGAATTCCTTAAACAGAACGCATTTTCCCTCCATGACAGGCATGGCGGCATATGCGCCGATATTGCCGAGACCGAGAACTGCACTTCCGTCGGAAATGACTGCGACGGTGTTGGCTTTCATGGTATATTTGTAAGCAGCCTCCGGGTCTTTGGCGATTACCTTGCAGGGCTCCGCAACACCCGGCGTGTATGCGATGGCGAGATCTTCGCGGGAGTTTACTTTGGATTTTGCGATGGTCTCAAGCTTTCCGTTCCATTTTTCGTGCATAAGAAGTGCCTTCTCGGCAAGTGTCATTGTCTGATTCTCCATGATATAATCTCCTGTATATAAAGTGTATTTTTATATAGAAACCAATACGTAAATCATACCATTATCATTTTGACAAATCAAGGAAATTAGGACTTCCTATTTTGGAAAAAGTGTTGTATAATACGCATATTGTAAATTCATTTTGTCAGTTCAGACACGATTCCCAATACGATTGAGAGCATAGAGGAAAATAGCAGATTGATAAGAACAGGAGCGAATGGATGAGAGAAAAGTATGAGAGCTTGTCAGCCGTTGTTTTGCGTGATCTTGCAAAAGCGAGAGGACTCAAAAATATCTCCGGCATGAAAAAGAGTGATCTGGTAGATCTGATGGTTGCAGAGGACGAGCGCCAGAGCAAAGAGGAGAATACGAAGCAGCGAGAGCAGACATCGCAGCGAGAGCAGACACCGCAGCGTGAGCAGACGCAGCGGGAACAGACACCGCAGCGAGAGCAGGCGCAGCAGCGGCCGGCGCGGGAACCCAGAGAGGGACGGGAGAACCTGAAGGAGAGCGGTGCAGTGGATGAGACGATCTCGAATCTGGACAGCGGAATTATGGCGAACGGTATCTTGGAGGTCATGCCGGACGGATATGGATTTATCCGCTGTGAGAATTACCTTCCCGGGGAGAACGATGTGTATGTATCGCCGTCACAGATCCGCAAGTTTAATCTGAAGACGGGCGATATCGTGGCGGGCAATACCCGTGTGAAGACGCAGCAGGAAAAGTTTTCTGCACTGTTATATGTTTCGTCGGTCAATGGTTACCATCCGGGTGTCGCGCAGAAGCGCAAGAATTTTGAGGATCTGACGCCGATTTTCCCGAACCGGAGAATCCGCTTGGAGCGCCCGGGCTGCAGTGTCGCAATGCGCATTGTGGATCTGGTATCGCCGATCGGAAAGGGACAGCGCGGTATGATCGTATCCCAGCCGAAGGCAGGTAAGACCACCTTATTAAAAGAGATTGCAAAATCAGTGACAAAGGGAAATCCGGATATGCACCTGATTATTTTGCTGATCGACGAGAGGCCGGAGGAGGTCACGGACATCAAGGAAGCGATTGTCGGGGAGAATGTGGAAGTGATTTATTCTACGTTTGATGAGCTACCGGAGCATCACAAGCGCGTATCCGAGATGGTGATCGAGCGGGCGAAGCGCCTTGTGGAGCACGGAAAGGATGTCATGATCCTGCTTGACAGCATCACGAGACTGGCAAGAGCCTACAACCTCACGGTTCCGCCAAGCGGACGTACGTTATCCGGAGGTCTTGACCCGGCGGCGCTGCACATGCCGAAGCGCTTTTTCGGTGCAGCCAGGAACATGCGTGAGGGAGGAAGCCTCACGATTCTTGCCACCGCGCTGGTGGATACCGGGAGCAAGATGGACGACGTGGTATTCGAGGAGTTTAAGGGAACCGGAAACATGGAGCTGGTGCTTGACCGCAAGCTTTCCGAGAAGCGTGTGTTCCCCGCCATCGACATTGTGAAGTCGGGAACACGGCGCGACGATCTGCTGCTGGAGCCGGAGGAGCAGGAGGCTGTCGAGATCATGCGCAAAGCGATCAACGGCATGCGCACCGATGAGGCGGTGGAGAACATTCTGAACATGTTCGCCCGCACGCGCAACAATCAGGAATATATCCATATGGTGAAAAAGAACCGGATTGTATAAAAAGAACTTGATTTTTCGTAAAAACCATGATAAAATAACAACGCTGTTTATTCGGGACTATTCTTTGCAGTAAGTGCCATATGCGGATCGGGCATACGGGCATAAGAGAATAGAGACAGACAGGAACATAATAACGATAAGATTATAAAGAGGTGAAAATCATGAAGGCAGGAATCCATCCAGATTACTATCAGGCAACTGTTACATGTAACTGCGGTAACACATTTGTTACAGGTTCAACAAAGGAAGACATCCACGTTGAGATCTGCTCCAAGTGCCATCCGTTCTACACAGGCCAGCAGAAAGCAGCTCAGGCTCGCGGACGTATTGATAAGTTCAATAAGAAGTATGGTATGCAGCAGCAGTAGTATGACGCGCGAAGCGTTATGCTCCTAAGTGAAAACGGTTACAGATAAGGTTGAGGTTGTTTAATCTCAACCTTTTTTACCTTATAGAATACGGCACGGTTCGTGTGCCACAAGCAGGGTTTTTGACTATAAGATATTCGGGAATTGGCGGTCAGGCGGTCATGGAAGGCGTAATGATGAAGAATCAGGAAAAATACGCGGTAGCCGTGCGCAAGCCGGACCAGGAGATCGTCGTCGAGACTTCGACGTACGAAGGGCTGATTAAAAATAAGAAAATAAGAAACATGCCGATCTTACGTGGCGTGTTCAGTTTTATAGAATCGCTGGTACTGGGGATGAAGACACTGACGTTCTCGGCGTCCTTTTTCGAGGAGGAAGAGGATGAAAAGAGCGGATCCCGGAAAGCGGAGAAGCGTGCCGGAGCGAAAAAACCGGCGCCGACGGAAGAAGAGCAGAAGAAAAAGGAAAAGCGTCAGGAGAATGCGCTGATGGGCGGTACAGTGGCAATTTCCATTGTGCTTGCGGTGGCGATTTTTATGGTGCTTCCTTATTACATATCCGTATTCTTTCAGCGTTTTATCACATCGCAGACGCTTCTTGCGTTGTTGGAAGGCGTGATCCGCCTTACCATCTTTATCGGATATGTGGCGGCAATTTCACTGATGCCGGATATTAAGCGTGTCTATATGTATCATGGCGCAGAGCACAAATGCATCAACTGTATTGAACAGGGGATGGATCTTACGGTGGAGAATGTGCGGAAGAGTTCCCGTCTGCACAAGCGCTGCGGAACAAGCTTTCTGCTGATTGTCATGCTGATCAGCATAGTCTTCTTTCTGTTTATCCGCGTGGATAACCGGATCCTGCAGCTTCTGCTGCGCCTGGTGTCAATTCCGGTGATTGCGGGGGTATCGTACGAGTTTATCCGGCTTGCCGGACGCTCGGATCATATGCTTGTCAATCTGTTCAGCAAGCCGGGGCTCCTGTTGCAGCGGATTACAACCAGAGAGCCGGATGATTCGATGATTGAGGTCGGAATTGCTTCTGTTGAGGCGGTGTTTGACTGGAAGGCTTATGTGAAAGAGATCCGGGAACAGGCATGATGGAGGTTGGAAATGACGTATCGTGAGACAGTAAATCTGGGGGAGAAAGTTCTGTCCATGGCAGATATTGCGGAGGCAAAGACCGATGCATGGCTTTTGCTCGAAATGGTGTGTAAGATCGACCGCAGTTTTTATTATCTTCATATGGCAGAGGAGATGCCGGAAGAGCAGATGAGCGAGTACCAGATTGCGCTGCGCAAGCGCGCAGAGCATGTCCCGCTGCAGTATATTGTGGGTGAGACAGAATTCATGGGACTGAAGTTCAAAGTAAATTCCAGTGTCCTCATCCCAAGACAGGATACAGAGACTCTGGTGGAAGAGGCGCTGAAGGTCGTGCGCCCCGGAATGCGTGTGCTGGATCTGTGTACCGGGTCCGGATGCGTGATTGTCAGTATTCTGCACAATGTATCGGATGTGGAGGGGTATGCGGTTGACATATCCAAGCAGGCGCTCAATGTTGCGAAGGAAAATGCAAGGCTCAATGATGTGCCGGTGTTGTTTGAACACAGCGACCTGTTTGACCATGTGACGGGGACATTTGATGTGATCGTCTCGAATCCGCCGTATATCTGTACGGATGAGATTGCAAAGCTGATGCCGGAGGTGCGGGATTTTGAGCCGATGGAAGCGCTGGACGGCAAGGAGGACGGTCTGTATTTTTACAGGAAGATCATCGGACAGTGTAAGCAGTATCTGAACCCGGAAGGACATCTGTTGTTTGAGATCGGCTACGATCAGGGGCAAAAGGTGTCTGCACTTATGCGGGAGATCGGGTTCCATGATGTGCAGGTGATAAAGGATCTGGCGAGAAAAGACCGTGTGGTGACCGGAATGCTTTAGTTGATTGCGGGATTGGAGAGAATTTTGCATAGTTGGTGCAGACGGTTGTCTGGTGTTTGAGATAAGAAAGGATGTTTGTTATGTTTGATAAGTTGGATGATTTACTGATTCGTTTTGAAGAATTGATGAGCGAGCTCAGTGAGCCGGATGTCGCGAACAATCCGGAGCGTTTTCGCAAGCTGATGAAGGAGCAGAGCGATCTGGCACCGATTGTTGCTGCATATAAGGAGTACAAGCAGTGCAAGCAGAATATTGCGGATTCCCTCGCTATGCTGGATGAGGAGTCCGACGAGGAGATGCGTGAGCTAGCGAAGGAAGAATTAAACGATGCCAAGGCGCGTGTGGAGGAGTTGGAGCATGAGTTAAAGATTCTGCTTCTTCCAAAAGATCCGAATGATGATAAGAATGTTATCGTGGAGATCCGTGCCGGTGCCGGCGGGGACGAGGCGGCACTTTTCGCTGCGGAGATTTACCGTATGTATCAGCATTATGCAGAGAGCAAGAACTGGAAGACCGAGATTGTTGAGGCGGACGAGACCGGCATCGGCGGTATGAAGAGTGTGACCTTTATGATCAACGGTCAGGGCGCATACTCCCTGATGAAGTATGAGTCCGGTGTGCACCGCGTACAGCGTGTGCCTGAGACGGAGTCCGGCGGACGTATCCACACCTCCACGATCAGTGTGGCGGTAATGCCGGAAGTGGACGACGACATTGATATTGTCATTGATGAGAAGGATATCCGTATCGACGTTATGCGTGCCTCCGGAAACGGTGGACAGTGTGTCAACACGACCGATTCTGCGGTGCGTCTGACCCACTACCCGTCCGGTATCGTCGTGTACAGCCAGACGGAGAAGTCACAGATCCAGAATAAGGCAAAAGCGTTTGCTCTTTTAAAGGCAAAGCTCTACGATATTGAGCAGCAGCAGCGCCATGATGCAGAGGCTGAGATGCGCCGCAGCCAGATCGGTACCGGTGACCGTTCCGAGAAGATCCGTACCTACAACTTCCCACAGGGACGTGTGACGGATCACAGAATCAATCTTACCCTGTACAAGCTGGATAAGATCATGAACGGAGACATCCAGGAGATCATCGATGCATGTATCGCGGCGGACCAGGCGGCGAAGCTTGCGAAGATGAATGAGAACTAGAAAATGTAACAGAAACGGTCTGTGACGCATGTCATGGACCGTTTTTTGCCTTGTCAGGAAAGCTGTATTTGTTTTTTGTTGTGTTGTTAGGAGTCCTGTTTTTAGTGCCTTGTCAGGAAAGCTGTATTTGTTTTTTTGCTGTCTTGTCAGGAACAATGAGATGTCCGGGAGTATGCACGGGTCTACAGAGACAAAATAGCCGTCTGGGACCCGAAAATGCCGATAAAAGCGGGAAGAAAGCAGCAAAAAACGAAGTTTTTGGGCACAGGGAGCTAAAATTGTTCCGTGGGACCCGTAAATCGGCGATTTTCGGGTCCCACAGAGCAAAAATCCTGCTGTAGACCTGTGGCTTGCGATAGTGTCAAATGACCAATGAAAAAACCGAGTTAAAGAAAAAGGCTCAGATGAACTTTGAAAACTGTAGATATTATAGGTAGTGGCAGCTTGCCGCCACCCTTGACAGCACGAAAAAGAACCGCTGTAGGTCGATTACCGACGGCGAAGAACTTAAGAACAGTTGTTTTCTTATGTCGATTACAGCAGTGTAGCAGTTCTTTTTCGTGCCATCAAGGGCAAAGGCATAAATGTCTTGTCAGAACCTGTGGTTCTGATGGCTGGGTTATTACCTTTGGCTCTTAATCTAAGAACAGTTAGCGGCTTCGCCGTTTTGTAAGTTCAGGATTGTTTGTTGACCGAGAAAGATTAGAAGTTGCCATTTTCCAGGCATGTTTGAAGCACCATGTAGCATCTCAACATCATTAAGAACCTTGTATTTATTGTGTTTGTGAGGGCGAAGGAAGTTATAGTAAGCAACCCAAAGCGCTAGATCATAGTTGGCTCCGTCTACGTTGTCAAAACCGTTGGTTGGACGATAGAGAGCTTTATAAGTGCGATTAAGTCGCGCTATCATCTGCTTGAAAGGGCGGTATTCTTTAGAAACTTCATCGCCGTTTGTAAGACCGATAATCCTGGTGATATCAAATTTAAAATCTTCTTTGAACTCACGATAAAACTGTTGGGCGGCAAGAGGATATGCGCTGTAACCATTAGCGATAAATTTGAAATTTTCAGGAAGCTTGGAGACGTGTTTGAAAGCCATACGCATCGAAAGAATGCATGCACCAACGTCGCGCTCCGTAGATATGCGGTATCCAAGAAAGGGAACGACTGGCAGCATCCATAATAAACCAGATGTATGCTTTAATTCCACGGATTTTTATGTAGGTTTCATCGGCAGTAAAGATTTTTCTTGCATTGTAATCGTAGTTGTCTACGAATGGTTTGATGCAGACAGCAACTGTCTTACAGAAGTTAGCTACCTGTTGGTGGGATATGTCAATGTTGTAAAGTTCTTTTAAGGCATATTAGGTCTTACGAAGAGACATTCCAAGATTTACGTGCATGGTTAAACAAAGCCCCATTACATTAGAATTGAACTTGGAAAATTTAAGAGAGGATGCATTTTTAGGCAGAGAATTAAGATCCATCTTGAAGAAATCCAAGGTGAATTCACGATAGATATAATCCATTCATAGAACTGGTCTTAATTAACGATTGTTGACGATACATATTTTGCAACTTATCTCCTTTGGATGTGGATATTTATTGTCAAAATATATATCGGATCGAGGTAAGTTGTTTTTTATATGCTCCGCAACATCAGCAAAATCAAGGTCTATGAATTATGAAATTTCTTCAGATATAAAATAGAGAAACATACAATATTATTGGTATCCGAAAAAAGTATAATGGAGTGCTTGATACCAGCTTTATTTATTTAGATAGAGTCAGGTACCGGAGTTGACTTTGTCAGTAAAAAAATAGAAAAAATGCAAATACTTATTTGACATAGTGAAAAAATACTTTATAATATAAAGTATCAGAAGTGTATAAAAGATACAAAAACAGATGAGCAATGTTGAGGTATTGTGACGGATTTGTCAAAATAAGTCACATGGAGAAAGGAGTTACAAAATGGGAGAAATTAAACTGCAAATCAATCCAAAGAACAGACCGGCAGTACCGGCAGTGAACTGGCAGCAGGCACGAGTATTAGAAATGCAGGAAGAGTATGCAGCTGCATTTGATACATCGCTGGTAAACACGATCGAAGAGATGCGCGCAGCATACAATGAAGAAAGAAAGATGTGGAACACTGGCGGTCCTGTGATGGCAGAGACAGTTGACTTTGATGTGCCGTATGAAGGAGATAAAGTACCGGTACGTTTACTTCGTCCGGTGAAAGCAGAGAAACTTCCGGTTATCTTCTTTATGCACGGTGGTGGATTTGTAGAAGGAAATAATGATACACACAGTATGGCACAGAGAAAGCTTGCAGCTTATTCAGGATGTGTTGTGATTGGTATTGACTATTCCCTTGCGCCGGAAATTAAATATCCTCGTGCGATCAAAGAATGTGTTGCAGTATGCCATTATGTATCAGAGCATGCGGATGAATATGGAATTGACCCGGAGAAAATTGGATTTGCAGGAGATTCCGGCGGAGCAAATATGGCGATGGGAGTCTGCATGTGTTTAAGAGATGAAGGCTTTGATGTGTCCAAGATTAAAGGTAATATCTTATACTATGGTGGATATGGCTTAATGAGTAGTATTAGTAGCTATCAGCATGGCGGAAAGTGGGATGGAATGAGTGAAGCTGATTTATCTTCACCATCTTGTTATATTGCTCCTGATGTAAACCGTTTTGATTGTCCTTATTTCCACATTTATGCAAATGATCTTACACATGATGTCCCACCGTGTTTCCTTGTTGCAGCAGAGCTTGATCCATTAAGAGATGACAGTAAGTTACTTTATGAGATTCTTACAAATAATGGAATTCAGGCTGAATATCATGAATATAAAGGAGCTCTTCATGCATTTATCCACTACAGCAAAGTAATGGATGACGCAGAAGATGCATTACGCAGAGGAGCTCACTTCTTTGCACATAACTGTGGATTAGATCCAAGAAATGAATAAATGATTACGTGGTAATTGCAATTGCAGGGTACTACGCTAGACGGAAGGCTATCATATTAGAGAATATGATAGCCTCTTTTTGCTTTATAGGAAATTTACTCTGTAATGTTCCAATAAAGCAAAAAACGCTCCGCGAGGATGCGACCAGATGCATGTGGAATATGTCTGCTAAAGCAGAATGCATCTGGCGCGCAAAGCGTAACAAGTACCTCAAAGATTAAGGGATTCAGGAATCTTGAAGCGGACTTGTCCGCTTTGTTTCACATGAATTTACAGAAAAAATATTGCAAAACAAACGATTTTTTTGAATAATTTTGAGCCATTTTGCTATCAAACAAAAATAAAAATAAATTTAGTGAAAAAATATAAAAACAAGTAGAATAGACTGATATTTGTTTAACGATTAAACATAATGTACTATAATAAAGGTGTCGGGAGTGTGCTGAAAATACAAATACAGATGTTTGATCGGGGAATTTGTGCTGTATTTGTTAAAAAGAATGCACACGGATAAAGGAGCTGCAAAATGGGGGAATTAAATTATCAATGAATCCTATCAACAAACCGGCTGCACCGGCAGTAGGTTGGCAGCAGGCAAGAGTACTTGAGATGCAGGCAGAGTACGCAGATGCATTTGATACTCAGACTGGAAGCTACGATGAAATGTGTGCAGCGTACGGCGAAGAGAGAAAGATGTGGAACAGCGGTGGTCCTGAAATGGAAGAAACGATCGAATATCAGATCCCTTATGAAGGATATACGGTTCCGGTACGTTTACTTCGTCCGGTAAAGGCAGAGAAACTGCCGGTTATTTTCTTTATGCATGGTGGAGGATTTGTAGAAGGTGACAATGATACACATGGTCTGGTACAGAGAAAACTTGCGGCTTATTCCGGATGTGTTGTAATTGGTATCGATTATTTTTTGGTACCGGAAGTAAGGTATCCGGTTGCGATAGAAGAGTGTGTTGCAGTATGTAAGTATGTAAACACCATAAATTTACATTTACATATTGAAAAAACCATTTGGTTTCCTTTAATGTATTAGCGACCAAGCAAATAGAAAAAAGGATAACGCAAATGGTTTCTGCTAATACATTATGCAAGAATGTTCTTAATGTCAAGAATACAGTGATAGAAAACTTTAATCTTTACTCTGATGAGGATGGCGTGAAACACATCCGTATCAAAGCCAGACATCATTTTTACATAAAATATAGTTTTCATTATTTTATAGGATTCGGGTATCAAAATAGGAAGGATATTGTTTTTATTTTTTTGATAAAAAAGACGAATGAAGGCAACGGATTTGGATGAAAAAAGATTGAAAAATGTGGAAAAAATAGTCCGAGGTACAAAAAGTGATGCATTTCATGAAAAAAGACGGGTTGTTTGACGGTAAAACAAAAGATAGATGAGAATTTAGAAAAACATACAAAAAATAGCGATATTTGTTTGACAACTGAACATAATGAGCTTATAATAAGGATATAAGAAATGTACAAAAGATACAAATGCAGATGGAAAATCGGGGGGGATTTGTGCTGTATTTGTCAAAAGGTTGTATGTTGAAAAGTGTGTAAAAATTTTTATGTAAAGAGAAAGGAAGTTACACGATGGGGGAATTTAGAGTAACAATTAATCCAAAAAACAAACCAGCTACACCAGAGGTGAACTGGCAGCAGGCAAGAGTACTTGAGATGCAGGCAGAATATGCAGCAGCATTCGATACTCAGGCAGGAACTTACGAGGAGATGCGTGCAGCATACCGCGAAGAGAGAAAGATGTGGAACAGCGGCGGGCCAGAAATGGCAGAGACAATCGACTTTGAGATTCCTTTTGGTGAGGATAAAGTTCCAGCACGTTTACTTCGCCCAGTAAAAGCTGAGAAGCTTCCAGTTATCTTCTTTATGCATGGTGGCGGATTTGTATTAGGTGATAACGATACACACAATCTGGTACAGAGAAAGCTTGCAGCTTATTCCGGATGTGTTGTTGTAGGTATTGAATATACTTTATCACCAGAAGTAGTTTATCCTCGTGCGATTGAGGAATGTACTACAGCTTGTAAATATGTATTAGAGCATGCAGAAGAGTACGGCATTGATCCAGAAAAATTTGGATTCGCAGGAGATTCCGGCGGAGCAAACCTTTCTATGGGCGTTACAATGCACTTACGTGATGATGGATTTGATATCTCTAGAATCAAAGGTAACATTTTATTCTACGGATCTTATGGTATGAAAGCCAGTGTCAGCAGCAACCTTCACGGTGGAAGCTGGGATGGAATGAGCGAGGAAGACCTTGCATTCTACTTGGAAATTTACCTTGGCGAAGGCGTAGATCCTATAGATTGTCCATACTTTGATACATTTATCAATGACCTTACACATGATGTTCCACCTTGCTTCATCGTTTCGGCAGAACTTGATCCACTGAGAGATGACAGTAAGTTACTTTATGAGATTCTTACAAACAACGGAATCCAGGCTGAATACCATGAGTACAAAGGTGCTCTTCACGCATTTATCCACTACAGCAAAGTTATGGATGACGCAGAAGATGCATTACGCAGAGGAGCTCATTTCTTCGCTCACAACTGCGGTTTAGATCCAAGAAATTAATCTACATACATAAATCGATATTCATTCCAAGAGGGGGTCACTGTATTTATACAGCGGCTCTTTCTTTTTGAAAATGCTGATGTAGAGATGAAATAGTTATACGGAATGTTTTAAAGAACTATGAATAGAGGACTGGGGAAATTTGGCGTAGGGATTTTTGATAAGAAATAAAAAGCAGAATGTTTGATTTGCAAACATTCTGCTTTTTTGGATAAAATTTACAGCCGGGGAGGAACCCGGCTGCAGCGAAAGAATATGGTAAATATATATTATATAGGAAAAAGCTTTAGTCACAGAAAACATAGTTTCTGAGTCGATTTAATGCTTCTTCAACACGGCTCTTTGGAAGAGCAAGGTTTACACGGATTCCATACTCATTATGGAATGGTCGTCCATCCTGCCAGTAGACACCGACAGACTGTCCTTTTTTGTAAAGGTCTTCTAATGTCTGGTTGTGTGCAGTACACCAGCCTTTACAGTCAAGGAAAAGCATATAAGTACCTTCTGGTTTTGCAGTATCAATACCATCAATGTTGCTGAAGAAGTCATATGCGATATTGACATTTTCTGTTAATACTTCGCATAATTCGTCTACCCATTCATGACCTTCCGGCTTATAAGCACCGATCAATGCGTGCATGGATAAGACATTCATGTCGTTGTAATGGCAGAGGGAAGATTCTTTGTCGATGCGATCCTTCAGCCATGAATTATAAATAATATGATAAGAACCGATCAGACCGGCAAGGTTGAATGTCTTAGATGGTGCATATAATGCAATGGTACGGTTTTTTGCATCTTCAGACACAGACTGTGTTGGAATATGCTTGTGGCCATTTAAGATAAGGTCAGACCAGATTTCATCAGAAATAACAAATACATCATATTTTTGGAAGAGTTCCATTGCTCTTTCTATTTCCCAACGCTCCCATACACGACCGGTTGGGTTATGCGGGGTACAGAAAACAGCAGCATGGATATGATTTTCTTTGATCTTACGCTCCATGTCTTCATAGTCCATACGCCAAACCCCATTTTCATCGCGTACAAGTGGACTCAGGACCATATTGTAGCCATTATTTGTCAGACTGGCTGTAAAACCAATGTATGTAGGAGAATGAAATAAAACAGAATCACCCTTCGAGCATAAAACACTTAATGCGCTGATCACGCCGCCGAGAACACCGTTTTCATATCCGATATGTTCCTCAGATAACCCGGTTACACCGTTTCTTAACTTATGCCAGTTGATAATGGATTCAAAATATTCAGGACGTGGGCGGAAATATCCGAAAGCAGGGTGCTTCGTGCGCTCGATAATAGCGTCCTGTATCGTTGGTACTGTTGGGAAGTTCATGTCTGCTACCCACATCGGGATCAGATCAAAGCCTTCTTTGATCGGTGCAAATGAGATCCAGCTGGCATTCATAGGCGGATTTACTGCAATTGCATCCATGCCGTCGCGGTTTAAAATACTTGTAAAATCATACTTCATCTAATAGGCCTCCTTACGTTTTTACGTTTGTGAATACATTATTTTAGCTCTTTTTTCTTAATCTTTCCGGTAGCTGTTCGCGGAAAGTCATCTACAAACTGCCAGAAAGTAGGAACCTTAAATTTGGAAAGCCGGTCACTGCAATACTGTTCTAATTCTGCAATCGTCAGGCTTTCTCCATCGGCAAACTGAATAAATGCTTTTACTGCCTGGTTGCGGATTGGATCCGGAATGCCGATTACGGCAGCATCAGCAATTTTTGGGTGGGAAGTGAGAACACATTCTACTTCCAGGCTGCTGATATTTTCGCCGGATCGTTTGATCATATTTCCCCAACGATCGATAAAGAAGAGCCAGCCGGCTTCGTCTATATATCCTCTGTCACCGGAATGAAGCCATCCATCTTTGTCCAGAAGACATTCTGTCGCACCTGGGTCATTGTAATATCCTGGTGTAAGAGAACGACCCGGAATACCGTGGACACAGATCTCACCGGTTTTACCCGGGGCAACTTCCTTTCCGTCACAGTCGATGATCTTGATATCATAAGATAAAGCAGCGCGCCCTACAGAAGGCCAGTTTTTATCACCGGAGATCGGAGAACAGGTAACGGCAGAAATCGTTTCTGTCATTCCATAGGAGTTCAGAAGCTGAACGTGGAATCGACGTTCGAATTCATCTTTTTCTTCTGTGCTTAATCCCATAGAAAAATAGACCTGTTTCAGACAATGATCCTGCTCCCATGGTTGTACAGGCTGCAGCATCAGTGTCCGGTTCATAATGGACATGGTATCTGTAAAGTTTGCTTTTGTATCACAGATCTGTTTCCAGAATTTATGTGCGCTGTAATGCTCTACCATGATCAGTGTACCGCCGGCAACAATGACGGACATAGCAGCCATTTCCTGAAAATCCATATGGTAACATGGCATACACGAAAGAAAACGGTCTCCGGGGCACATGCCAATCTGCTGCATATGGATAATACCACCATATACGACATTGCAGTGCGTATAGATCACGCCTTTCGGGTACTGCGTTGTTCCAGAGGTAAATAGGATGACGGCAGTATCCTCCGGAAGAATCTCGCAGGATTCGTCCAGTCGGCTGCCGTCAAAAAAACTACTTGCTGAAAGAGAGAGAATGTCCGGATCCGGACATTCTCCCCAGGCTAAAATAATGGTAGAGAGTAGTAAATCTTCTTTATTGGACTGATAAATAGGAAGGGAAGACGGCTCAACGATAATGCGATGGATATCACATTTCTGAAGGACGAATTTGCTTTCCTGCAGGCGATAGTGCTCATTCAGCGGAACGGATACAGCGCCGATCTGCGCAAGTGCAAGCCAGCACATCAGATATTCTGGTGAATTGTGCAGATGAAGTGCCACCAGTTCGCCTTTACGGATTCCTAGCGAATGAAACCAGTTTGCTGTCTGAATAACACGGTAGTGAAATTCAGAATAAGTGTAGCTGGTAAGCTGGTCATCAACTGAAATATATTCCAGAAAATTCTGATTACCATAAAATTGTACAGTCTCATTCCATTGAGAGGAAAGAGTGCGGTTACCTGCAATATCAGTCATGATTTCTGCCTTTCATTAGGATAATTTTTCCGTTAAAAGTGGGATGATCTTATACATATCTCCAACAAGTCCAAAGTCACAGTTTTTGAAAATAGGTGCGGACTTATCTTTATTGATAGCAACGATCACTTTGGATTTGTTGATACCACCGATATGCTGAACCTGTCCGGATACACCAGTACAGATGATAAGATCTGGCTTAACCTGAACACCTGTGATTCCCATGTAGGAAGATTTTGGTAACCATTTGTTGTTCTCAGCGATTGGACGGGAACATCCAACTTCACCATCGATAGCAGAAGCCAGCTTCTCACACATAGCAAGATCTTCCTGTGCAGCAAGTCCACGGCCGACATCGACGATACGTTTTGCAGCAACAAGGTTTACAGCTGTTTCACGTTTCTCATCTTTAGAAACACGTTTTAAGCTTGCGGATGCAGCACCGGCGATTGGAGCGATGTCTGTGCAGGCACCTGTTCCTTCTGCTGCTGCGAAGATTCCGCTGTTTACAGTGAATACACTGTAAGCTGTTTCAATCACCTGTTTGTTAACAGCTGTTCCACCGAATACAGTACGCTCGAAGCATGGTTTACCGTCTTCAGAAGTAAGAGAAGAGATGGTTGCGAACACTGCTGTGTTTAAGTAAACACTGAGTTTTCCTGCAAGAGCACGTCCAAGGATTGTATTTCCAACAAGAACGCAGGCAGCATCAGATTTTAAAATCTCTTCTGCGATAGCTTTTGCAAAATCTTCCGGAGAACCGGATTCTTCTAATGGACATGTAAGAATGTGGTCTGCTCCACACTCAGCTGCAGCTGCACCATCACCGAAAACAACAGCTGTAACATCGGAAGCAACGTTTCTTGCTCCGGCACAGAGTTCGGATAATAAAGCATTATTTTCACTAATTACATAAGATTGCATATCTAAAATCCTCCTTTAAGCCTATAAAGCTTCTTTCTTAAGGAAAGCAACTAAAGCGTCTACTGCTTCTTCGTTGTCTCCTTCGATAATTTCCTGACGTCTCTCCTGCTGTTCTGGAGCAAGCTGCTCAAGAGTAGATGCAGAAGCGTTTAAATCTGCAAGATCTGTAGTAAGAACTGCAACCGGTTTTTTACCTGCCTGCATGATATCACGCATAGCTGGAACAGTCGGAACGTTGATCTCAGATGAAACGGAAAGAACTGCTGGAAGTGCTACTTCAAAAACTTCAGTGCTGTTCTCAAGAGTACGCTCAACAAGAACGGTATCACCGTTTGGCTGGATGGAAGTTACGTTGTTTAAGGTTGGCCAGTCAAGTAATGTACCAAGCTGGATACCTGTTACCTGATTGTAGAGATCGGAAGAACCGGTTCCGCAAAGAACGAGGTCAACTTCTTCCTGCTCACGGATTGCTGCTGCAAGAGCTTTTGCTGTTTCAAAAGAATCAGAGAAGCTGTGATCGTCGCTGATCACAAGTTTTAAATCATTTGCACCACGGGAAAGGATATCTTTACGGATCTTTGTTGCATCAAGAGCTTTGGAAGAACCAACGCTTAATGCGGTAACGGAACCCTTTGTCTCTGCAGAAAGCTTCTTTGCTGCTTCAAGGGCGTTTAAGTCATACTGACTGATTTTTGCTGGTACATCATCAAGAGCCAGCTCTCTGTTAGGAAGAACTTTGATCTGTTCTTCATCCGGTACTACTTTACAACATGTAATAATTTTCATTTGCTCACCTGCTCCTAAAATTATTTTTTGTGGTGTTTTAAACTGTTTCAATCATAGAAATAGAAGATACAATACCATGCGTCGTCTCAAATTGTCTTGAATTGTTTAAAAATTGTATGGTAAAAAAACAATTTTGAAAAATGAAACAAATTTAAAACGGGACAAAATGTTAAATTTGTAAGCTTATCTTATTATGAATAAAGCGCGGTGTCAACAATAAAACTGTAAATAATTGAAAAAAATATCGAAAAAAAATAAAAAAAAGCTTGCAATTTATTCAAAATAACGAAATAATAGAAGTATGATAAAAATAAAACGAAATGTTTGAAACGAAAATGAATTGTTCGGACGTCAAACAAAACAGGAGGAGGTTATCATGAAACCTTTGGAAGCAGTATCGGTATTGGATCTCACTGAGGGAAACCCATATATCGGAAGCGTGTTTGCAGATTACGGGGCAACAGTACTTAAGGTGGAAAAGCCACAGGGCGGCGATGATATCCGGCGCCGGGGAGGAACACCGGAGGAAGAAGGACCATATGCACAGTACTATCTGCGCGGCAAGAAGAGTATTGCAATTGATTACACAACAGCAGACGGTCAGGAGATCGTAAGAAAGCTTGCAGCAAAATGTGATATGGTAGCGGTAAATAAACAGGAAGATTATATGGAAAGACTCGGATTGGGGTACGAGAACTTAAAAGCAGTGAATCCGAAGCTTATTTACGGAGTGTTAACACCATTTGGTAAAGAAGGACCATGGAAAGATTGTCCTGACTATGACCTGATCGTTATGGCAAAATGCGGACTGCTTGAGAAGACCGGTTTTCCGGAGAGACCGACAAAGTTTGGTTTCCCACTGGCTTACATTTATGCAAGCTGGCATCTCACAGCCGGAATGATGGCTGCATATCTGAAAGCAGAAGAGAGCGGCGAGGGCAGTAAAGTTTCCGTAAGCTCATGGCATACGATGATGGAGCTTGATGATACTTTTGCAGAATGTATGCAGGGACTGAATGTGTTACCTAGACGTCTCGGCAACGGATTCCCGACAACGAACCCGACTGACACATTCCACTGTAAGGACGGCTGGTTCGCTTTAAGTATCGGAAGCGATAAACAGTGGCTTGACTTTGCAAGAGAGGCCGGCAGGGATGACTGGGGAGAGGGAAGCGTATATGCACACGACCCGGATCGTTCCATGAAGCATTACTTCGGAGAACTTGACCAGCAGTTAAAAGACTATTTTGCAACGATCTCAATTGATGAAGCAGATCAGATCTGCCGCAGGGCAATGGTACCTGGCGGACCTTGCAATACAGTAGAAGAGCTGATGAAGGATGAGCAGGTTGCAGACCGTGGAATGATGATCACGGTAGGCGGAGAGACACAGATCGGAATTCCGGCGAAGTTCTCCGGTGCGGATGATCTTGATAACATAGAACCTGGTCATGTGCTTGGTGCAGATACGCAGGCAGTTCTGACAGAATACGGTGTAGAATAAGGAGAGTCAAAGGCTATGGGAACAGAGAACAGAAAGGGACCATTGAAAGATGTAAAAGTGCTTGATTTTACGATTGCACTTGCAGGTGTATATGTGGCATGGCAGTTTGCAGATATGGGAGCTGAAGTCTGGAAAGTAGAGCGCTACGGCAGCGGCGACCAGGCAAGAACATGGGATCCATTCGTAAACGGATTAAGTACTCTTTATACAGCATATAATAAGAATAAGCAGAGCATTGAGCTGGATCTGTCTTCTCAGGAAGGCAAACAGGTCATCTACGATATGGTAAAGGAAGCAGATGTCGTACTTGAAAACTTCAAGAGCGGTTCCATTGACAGACTGGGACTTGGATACGAAGAACTGAAAAAGATCAATCCAAAGATCGTGTTCGTATCACTGAGCGGATTCGGAGCGACAGGACCTCTGAAAAAATATCCATGTTATGATGCAATCGCAGCAGCCCGCGGCGGATTTGCAGGAAGCAACGGAGAACCGGACGGTGCACCAATGAAAGCAGGAAATGCAAATTGTGATACCTTAACCGGAACACACGCATTAAACGCAGCGCTGATCGGCCTGATCCAGGCACGTAAGACAGGAGAGGGATGCAGAGTTGATATCGGTATGATGGATACGGTAATGATCTCCTGTGGTGAGACTGTTGTCGATTACGGAAAAGGAACTTATACACAGTCAAGATTCGGTAATCATGACCGCTTCACCGCACCATACGGAATTTTCGAAGCAAGAGACGGCTGGGCAGTTATCATTGCAGACAGCGAGGAACGCTGGGCAAAGATGTGTGATGCATTAGATGCCGGACACTTAAAAGACGATCCAAGATTTGCAGATAACGCGGCAAGAATCGCAAACAGGGACAGCCTGGTAGAAGAACTTGAAAAAGTAACCGTTACTTATAAACGGAGCGAGATAGAAAAACGCCTGACAGAAGCCGGGGTACCGGCATCTGAAGTACTTCCTTTTATTGAAGCATATACTTCAGAACATGCAAATTCAACAGAGACGACAACACTTGTTGATCAGGAAAAGATTGGACAGATGAGATTCTATAACAATCCGATCCGGTTCAACGACGAGTTATGCCCGATCTGGAGAGGAGCACCACTTCTTGGCGAAGACAGCAGAGAGATTCTTGCAGGACTTGGATACAGCGAAGAAAAGATTGACCAGCTCTTTGCAGACGGTGTTGTCGGAAGCAGCATGATTTAATCTTGGATCACAGATAGAATACAGGTTTTGCGTAGGAGGAAAGATGCAGATAATCAGAGTCCCGGTAGGGGCATTTATCACAAACTGTTATATTGCAGAAGGACAGGAACCGGGAAGAGGATTTCTCGTTGATCCTGCAGATAATCCGAAAAAGCTGATCTCCATCCTGGAGGAAAAGCAGATCTGTCCGGAAGCAATTCTTCTGACACATGGTCATTACGATCATATTCTTGCGGTACCGAAGCTGCAGGAACGATGGAAAGAGATTCCGGTGTATTGCAATGCAAAGGATATTCCGGAGAGTCTTACGGAGTATGATATGGGACAGCAGTTCCCGACAGTCAGGGCATTTAAGAATGTGAAGACGATCGAAGATGGACAGGAGCTGGTGATCGCAGGAACAGAGATCACTGTGATGGAAACACCGGGACATACGCCGGGATCCGTTCTGTTTCTGACAAAGGATGCAATCTTTACCGGAGATACGATTTTCCAGGGAAGTATCGGAAGAACGGACTTTGAAGGTGGAAATGAGCGCCAGATGATGCAGAGCCTGAGAAAAATTAATCATCTTGCCATAGAGGACATTACCCTATGTCCCGGACATGGCGACACAACCACATTGAAGTGGGAAAGAGCACATAACAGCTATCTGAAGATGTGCAGATAGCTGTAAATGATAGAAAAAATGAGGTGACAATTATGGGGGAAACAAAGAAAGTACTTACTGAACTGAAAAATGGCGTATTGATCGTAACAATCAACCGTGAAGAGCGCCGCAATGCAATCGACCCGGAAACATCCGCAATGATGGAACAGATCTTAAACGATGCTGAACAGAATCCGGAAGTTGGCGCGATCATTATCACAGGAACAGGCGACAGAAGCTTCTGTTCCGGAGAAGATTTAGCAGCTTATGATGAAAACGGAACCTGTCAGACAATTATGGCACATGGATTTGCAGGAATCACAGAACGTCTTTCCGCAAAACCGATCATCTGTGCAGCAAACGGAACTGCAGTAGCAGGAGGTCTTGAGATCGCACTTGCATGTGACATTATCGTTGCATCTGAGAATGCAAGATTCGGACTTTCTGAAGTAAAAGTCGGATTCCTGGCAACAAGCGGAGGACTGATCCGTTTACCAAACATCATTCCTAAGAAGATCGCATCTGAGATGGTTCTGACAGGAAAACTGATCGATGCACAGCGTGCTTACGAGGTAGGTCTTGTTAACTATGTTGTTCCAAGAGAACAGGTTATGGACAAAGCAATGGAATTAGCAGAGATCATCGCTGCAAACGCACCGATCTCATTAAAACTCAGCAAAGAGATTTTCCATGTAGCAACACAGTGCTCTTTCGAAGATGCACAGAGATATTGCAATCGCTGCTGGGATTACATCGAGAAAACAGAAGATGCAGTAGAAGGACCAAAAGCGTTCTTAGAGAAACGCAAACCGGACTGGAAAGGCAGATAATAACAAGTGTTTGGCATGGAATGAAAAAAGAAACCATGTAAAATATAATTAAGAAAAATAATGGAGGAAATAATATGGATTTCAGAATTACAGAAGAACAGGAATTAATGGTACAGGCAATCGAAGAGGCTATGACAAGAGAAAATCTTGAGCCTTACTTCCAGGACTGTGACAAAAACCACACACATCCAGAGAAATGGTGGGAAATCTTAAAAGAGCTCGGATGCTTTAGTATGTTCTTACCAGAAGAAGCTGAAGGAGAAGACGGAGAACCAGGTGGCGGCGAAGGCGCAGTTACAATGTTCCTCGTAATGGAAGCTTTAGGACGCTGTGGCGCACCAATCTACCTTTTCTGGGATCATGTAAAAGCTGATGCACTTTTAGAGAATGGAACAAAAGAGCAGATCGATAAATTCATGCCTTTATTCTTCAAAGGAAACGGAGCATTCGCACAGGGATTCTCAGAACCAACTGCAGGTACTGAATTATCCAGCAATACAATCCTTACAACTTATACACGTCGTAACGGAAAAGTATACATCAATGGACACAAACATTTCATTTCCGGAGCACAGGACAATGATTACTGTCTGACACTTGCTAAAAACAGCGAGAATCCAGAACAGCTTACATTATGGTTTGTTCCTACAAACGTTCCAGGCTGCAAGAAAGAGCCAATGGAAAAAATGGGATTAAACATGGAAAACGTAAACGACATCTGGTTTGATGATGTTGAGATCGAAGAAAGCGATATGTTCAGCTTCGAAGGAAACGGATTAATGGCAACATCCAAAGGTTTTGATTACGAGCGTCTGATCGATGCATTCAACGCATATGGACAGGCATTATGTGCATACGAAGATGCATGCAGATACGCAAACCAGAGAATCGTAAAAGGTCAGGAGATCGGACGTTTACAGCTGATCCAGAACCATATCATGGAAATGACCATGAAGATCGAAGCTATGAGAAATATGCTTCTTCACTACGCATGGAACAAAGATAACAACTGCCTGACAAGAGCAGAGGCATCTATTGCAAAACAGTTCTGTTCTGAATCTGCAAATGATATCGCTGACCATGCACTCCAGGTAATGGGCGGAATCGGATACTGCGGAAGCCGCGTAAGCCGTATTTATAGAGACTTAAGAATCACACGTATTTCCGGTGGAACAGGTGAGATTCAGACAGTTATTGCAAGCCGTCAGGTATTAAAGAAATATAAATAAAGAGAGAGGAATGGAGGATATTTGCAATGAAGAATATTCTTGTCTGCATTAAGCAGGTACCGGATACGACAGAAATCCGTATCGATCCGGTAAAGAAAACACTGATTCGCGAAGGAGTACCAAGTATTGTCAATCCATTTGATGCATACGCATTGGAACTCGCAGCAAGAATCAAAGATAAAGAACCAGGTACGAAAATTACATTAGTATCTATGGGACCACCACAGGCAGAGAATGCTTTAAGAGAGTGTCTTGCTGTAGGCGGAGACAAAGCATACCTTGTCAGCGGAAGAGAATTTGGAGGAAGTGATACACTTGCAACAAGTTACATTCTTTCCTGCGCAATTAAGAAATTAGAAGAATTAGAAGGAAAATTCGACATCATCTTCTGTGGAAAACAGGCAATTGATGGTGATACAGCACAGGTTGGACCTGAAATCGCTGAGCATATCGGACTTCCACAGGTAACATATGCGATCGAAGCAGAAGCTGAGGAAGACAGACTTGTGATCAAGAAAGAAGTAGAAGCCGGATTTGAAAAGGTTGCAGTTTCTTACCCATGTCTGATCACCGTAACAAAACCATCCTTCGATCCTAGATTCCCTACCATCAAATCCAAGATGGCTGCAAAGAAAGCAGAGATCAATGTTCTCGCCTATGCAGACTTAGAAGCTGGTATGGATAATGAGAGAATCGGATTAAAAGGTTCTCCAACAAAGGTTAAGAAAACATTTACCCCAGAAGTAAAAACTTCAGGTGTGAAGATCAATGAACCGACATCAGAAGAAGGCGCAGAAAAATTATTTGCCATTCTCTGCGAAGATAAAGTATTTTAAGGAGGTGAAAAGAGATGGCGGTAGAAAAGACAAAGGATCTTTGGGTCTTTATCGAAACAGAGGATGAAGGTACTGCGAAAAGCGTAGGACTTGAGTTACTCGTTCCAGGTAGAAGACTTGCAGATAAACAGAACGGAAAACTTGTTGCAGTAATTTTAGGAAGCAATGTTGCACCAGCACTCGAAGCTGTAAAAGCACACGGCGCTGACGAAGCAATCGTTGTGGATCAGCCTGAATTAAAGCACTATAACACAGATGCTTATGCAAAAGTTCTTTGCGAACTGATCGAAAAATACGGACCATCCGTAATGCTGATCGGTGCTACAAATAACGGAAGAGACATCGGACCTCGTATTTCCTGCAGACTTGGAACTGGTTTAACAGCAGACTGTACAGCATTAGATATTGATGATGAGACAGGCAACATGGCATGGACAAGACCTGCATTCGGTGGAAACCTGATGGCAACAATTATGTGTCCTGACCACAGACCACAGCTTGGAACAGTCAGACCTGGCGTATTCAAGAAGAGTGAACCAGGTGAAGTAAAAGACATTCCGGTGATCAAAGAAAAAGTTGAGATCACAGATGCAGAAAAACGTGTAGAGTTACTCGAAGTGATCAATGAGATGGCAGGGGAACTCGTTGATCTGGAAAACGCAGAAATCATCGTTTCCGGTGGACGTGGAGTAGGCGGACCAGAAGGTTTTGCACCTGTAAGAGAGCTTGCAGAAGTATTAGGTGCTACAGTAGGAGCATCCAGAGCAGCTGTTGATGCAGGATGGATCCCACATGCACACCAGGTAGGCCAGACTGGTAAAACAGTTGGACCAAAGATCTACATTGCCTGCGGAATTTCCGGAGCAATTCAGCATCTTGCCGGTATGAGCAGCTCTGACGTGATCATTGCAATCAACAAAGATCCAGATGCACCAATTTTCAATGTGGCTGATTACGGTCTTGTTGGAGACCTGAAAGTAGTTCTGCCAATTCTGACAGAAAAGATCAGAAAATACAAAGGGTTATAAGAAGTAGCCAGAGGTTTTTTGATTAAAAAAGTAAGAGAAGAGAGGTAAAACACTATGGAATTTAAATTAAATGAAGACCAGCAGTTAATGAAAGACATGTTCGTTGAATTTACAGAGCAGTTTGTCAAACCAATCGCTGCAGAGTTAGATGAGCAGGAGCGCTTCCCGGAAGAACTGATTCCACAGCTTGGAGAAACAGGACTTCTCGGAATCCCGGTCGCTGAAGAGTACGGCGGAGCAGGTGCAGACAATATGTCTTACGTTCTTGCAGTAGAAGAAGTTTCTAAAGCATGCGCAAGCACAGGTGTTACAATTTCAGCTCATACATCTTTATGCTGCTGGCCAATCGAAGCATTCGGAACAGAAGAACAGAAACAGAAATACCTTCCAGATCTTGCATCTGGTGAAAAACTTGGTGCTTTCGGTCTTACTGAGCCGGGCGCTGGATCTGACGCTGCTGGACAGAGAACAGTTGCAGAAGACAAAGGCGATCACTACTTATTAAACGGAAGCAAGATCTTCATCACAAACGGTGAAGTTGCTGATGTTTACGTTGTATTTGCAATGACAAACAAAGAACTTGGAAACAAAGGAATCAGTGCTTTCATCGTAGAAAAAGGATGGGAAGGATTCAGCTTTGGAAGTCATGAGAAGAAAATGGGTATCCGTGGATCTTCTACATGCGAGCTGATTTTCGAAAACGTAAAAGTTCCGAAGGAAAACCTTTTGGGAGAAGTTAACAAAGGATTCAAGATTGCTATGGCAACTCTTGATGGCGGACGTATCGGTATCGCTGCACAGGCACTTGGTATTGCTGAAGGCGCATTAGACGCAGCTGTAGAATATGTTAAGACAAGAGAACAGTTTGGACGTCCTATCGCAGCATTCCAGAATACAAAATTCACACTTGCTGATATGAAGACAAGAGTAGAAGCTGCTAGATACCTTGTATATAGCGCTGCTTGTGCAAAAGATAACGGCGAACCATACTCTGACAAAGCTGCTATGGCTAAATTATTCGCTTCTGAAACAGCAAGAGAAGTTACCTGGAGAGCAGTACAGTTATTCGGTGGATATGGATATACAAGAGATTATCCAGTAGAAAGAATGATGCGTGACGCTAAGATCACAGAAATCTATGAAGGCACTTCTGAGATCCAGAAGATGGTAATTGCAGGAAATTTGCTGAAATAGTTTCTGGAGACAGAAATGGAGGATGATACGATGGGAGAAATACTATTTTCAGTCGTAGTTGGAGGCTGTCTGATCGCTTCAGGAATCCTTATGATTTTCGTCCTTGGGAAAGAGGAAAAAAAGGTTAGAAAAGATAAGGAGGATGTTGCATGAATATATTCTTTATAGGAGTGGTTGTCAGCATACTGGTTTACATAGTGGTTGGAATCTGGGCAGGTCGTTCTGTAAAGGACGTAAATGACTATTATGTCAGTGGAAGAAATGCCCCGACGATTTTGATCGCCGGAACCCTGTTTGCATCGATGCTTTCGGTAAACGGGTTCATGGGAGACCAGGGATGGTGCTATTCCGGCAACATTACAACACTGGTATTGCTAAATTCCATGTGTGCAATGGGTTATATTGCCGGACCACTTATGTTCGGACGATATTTAAGGCGGTCAGAATGTACAACAATGCCGGAATATTTCGGAGCGCGTTACTGCGATCTGAAAAACCGGAGAGTTGCCGGAATTATTACAGCAGTTTCCCTCACAGCGTATTTGCTCTCATGTATCACCGGAGTTGGAATTTTAATGCAGGAACTGACAGGGCTTTCTTATGAGCTCTGTCTCTTCCTGGCATGGTTTTGTTTTACCGCTTTTACTTTTTATTCCGGTTCGAAAGGAGTTATTCTTACGGATACGATGATGTTCATGGTATTTTTAATAGCGACGATCATTGCCGGTCCTTATGTTTTCAAGGCACAGGGTGGAATTGGTCATCTGCTGGAGAATCTCATGAATAATCCAAACATTCCGGAGAACCTTTTGGATTATCATGGCAATATTCCAGGAGCCGGGGCAACAGATGTTTTTGGTGCAGTGATGTATGCAGTGACGATGGGAATTATCTGGTTTATTACAGTGTCGGTATCGCCTTGGCAGGCAGGACGTAACATGATGGCAAAGAGCGAGCATGTTACATTCCGCGCAGGTGCGATCGCAGCGGCATGTACGGTGATTTTCCTGATGTATTTGAATCTGCAGTCTGTGACCGTACTGAATCTTAACCCTGGAATGGAAGATCCGCAGAGAGTTCTGATCTGGGCAGCATTTCATGTAATGCCGAAGTTCGTCGGAACATTGATGCTTGCCGGCATTATGGCAGCAGGATTATCTTCTGCATCCACATTCCTGTCGGTCATTGGATTTTCTATTACATCGGATATTGTTTTTGTGGAATTTAAAAGTGAAAAGCAGCAGTTATTTGTCAGCAGAGTGATAATGCTGATCCTCGGTGCGATTTCCTTACTGTTAGCATATACAGGAATCGGAAGTGTCCGCATCGTTACTTATTTTGCATCTACGATCATCGCAGCAAGCTGGGGCGTTTCCGCCATCGGAAGTGTGGTAAGTAAAAAGCTTTCCGCTACCGGAGCGAGATGGTCTATGATCGCCGGATTTGTTGGATTCATTGTTACAAAATGTCTGGTTGGATTTCATGTAGGATTATTTGCAACTGTATTTATTAACTTTTTAGACCCATTCTTTATTGGAATTTACCTGAGCCTCTTTTTTGCGATACTCGGATCAAAATTACATCCGGTGACAGAGGAGGAAAAAGCATATCGGGAAAAACTTCTGATATTACCGGAGTCTGAAAAGGTAATAAAAGATTACAAGATCGACAAAGTATTTGGATATCTTCTGATCGCAGCAGGAATTGCAGTGACACTCTTCCTTTTATTCGGCTGGGCGCTGCCATATAACGGAATCATATAAAATAATGATAGAGAAAACGTGGAGGGGAAACGTTATGACACAAAAATCAAAAAGCAGTAAAGTAGTTACTCTGATTCTTATGATCCTGGCAATGAATACCATTTATATGTTGCCATACCTGATGTATACATACTATACACCATTACAGGAGGCTATGGGTCTTATTGGAAGAGATGCTGACTATGGTAGATTATTAAACGTATATGGTATTGCAAACGTTATTTTATACCTGCCAGGTGGATGGGTAGCAGATAAATTTGACTGCAAGAAGTTACTTGTATTTTCCATGGTTTCAACAGGTGTTCTTGGTCTCTGGGAAGCAACATTCCCAAGCTACACAATCCTGTTACTGATCCATATATTATTTGCAGTAACAACCGTACTTACATTCTGGTCTTCTTCTGTAAAATGTGTCAACATGCTCGCTGATGAGGGAGAACAGGGTGGTATGTTCGGAAGCCTGGAAGCAGGACGTGGTGTTTCAGGTCTGGTTCTTACTATTATCTTTACATCTATTTATGCAGTAAATGCAGCTGACAGCACAAAGGCAATGAGATTAAATGTGTCAATTATCTCAGTTGTTATGATCGTGATCGGTATTCTTTTAGCAGTTTTAATGCCGAAGCCAAAGAATACAGAAAATGCAACAAATGCTACATTACTTGACAGTATCAAAGCGATGGGTGTTGCATTCAAGTGTCCAGTTACTTATCTGTTAGCAGGTATGATCTTCTGTGGATCTATGTGTCTTGCATCTACAACTTATTTTGCACCATACTTACAGAACATTTGTGGATTACCGGTAAAAATCGGTGTTTTATATTCAAACTACAGCAAGATCGTTACACAGTTAATCGCTGCATCTGCAGCTGGTATTTTAGCAACTAAATTAAAACGTTCCACAAAACCTATGATCGTAGCCGGTGTTGTTGGAGCAGGTTTATATATTGTTATGGAAATCTTACCAGCATCTACAGCAGTTATGTGGCCAATGCTTGTTGTAATGACAGTTGCTCTTATGATGATCTATGTATTCCGTGCTCTGTATTACGCAACAGTAGATGAGGAAGGAACACCTAAGAACATCGTTGGTAGTGTTATCGGTATCTCATCCTTAATCGGATTCATTCCGGATACATTCTACACATCATTATGTGGTAAATGGCTGGAAGCTGATCCTGTAGGTGGATACAAAAAGATCTTCTTAAGCTGTATTTTGGCTATGGTAATTGGTCTTGTTTGTGCATTTATTTCCGATAGAAGAATCGTAAAATTCCGCGCAGCAAACAACAAAGAAGCTTAATTAATAAGAAAAAGATTAGTGTGTTGAAAGAATAATTCAAGCGTTGATACGTTGAATAAAAAAAGACAGAGTGTCCTAAAATTGGATACTCTGTCTTTTTTCATGATTCGGATATGGAGGGTCAAAACGTTTGTTTTATAAACTTAAATGCAAACGTTTTGACACCCTACTCTGATTCGGTAAATAAATGTCAGAAAAAACTTCCTGTTTTTGGGGAGAAAAAAGAGAGATATAAAAACCTTGTGTTTTTAAATATCTCTCTGCTAGGATTCTTCATCAAAAGCTTTTGACAATAATTTAACATATTCATGTAAGACTTTACAAAAAGAATTCATTTCACTGATAGAGCAGACCTTTAATAGTTCTGACTGTATCTCTGTTGTTTTTTTTGTGACAAAAGCGATATAAAGGGTATTCAGACGTTCACCGTCCGGAGTAGTGTATAGATGCACTACTTTTGCATTACCGGGACGCTTTTCGCGGTAAATGTAGCCACCTTTTTCTAGGTTGGAAACAATGGATGAAATAGTTCCTTTTGTCCGATGTTGTTTTTGGGATAAATCACTTACGGTAATCCCTGGATTTTGTTCAATCGTAGATAAGATAGCGACTTCGACAGATTTGATCGGACGATCATTACCGTAGTCACGAGTTCCATTTTGCATATCTGTGAACAGCATAGCGAACATGGAAAGATCACTGGCATAGGCGATGAGATTCGTACTATCCTTATCCCCTGTATTGTAATATTGTACCATGTATGCGGTACCTCCTTGAATGATTGCATATCAGAATAATAATGATATATATATGTAATATATCATGAGAAAATAGGAATGACAAGGAAAAACGGGGAAAAACAGGGAAAAGGACAGAAAAACATTTCTATACAAGAATTAATTCCAGGATCAATACAACCGTACAGCAGCCGACAGATACTTGAAACAGACTTGCGCCAAACCATGCACCGATCATCCCAAAAACGAGTGCGATAGCACCTGCAACAGGACTTTGTGTTGCTTCGATGATCGCAGGAAAAGTCATGACGGATAACGTAATATATGGAACATAATATAAGAAAGACTGGATAAATTGATTTTTGATCGGTTTTCGGATAAGAGTCAGAGGAAGCACACGGGTCGTGTAAGATACAAGTGCCATGACAGCAATATAAAAATAAGGGTTGTGTGTCATAAAAAAACTCCTTTCGATAGTGAAGACAGAGTGAAATATATGTAATGTTTCAATTTAGGTAGTTGCATTTTTATCTTTTTCCGGGGTGACCGGGAATAGGATCGCAGCAGCAGAAGACAGGATCACCGTCAAAAGAATGGTCCTTGTTCCACTTGAAAGAGAACGGGTTCAGATAGCCGGGGCGTGCAATTGTGATCCCAAACAGCTTGTCGGTCACATCATAGGCGATAAAAAGCCGATGGATAAAAGGGGTGTCTTCCGAGAAGCGTTGTGCAAGTGCACAGCTCATCAAAAGATAACGGGCATTGGAGATTAGCGTGATGATCGCAACTTCAAGATAAGTGGCATTTGCTGCGATCAGTGTAAAAGCAGCATATTCACCTGCTGAGGCGTTATTGAGGAGGCTGGCAAGAAATCCCTGTAAAGGATTCAGACCGGCATTCCTTGTGGCGATTCCAAGAGAAAAGGATACCGCAAAATAACCGAGTGCGATCGGAAATCCGTCCCGCATTCCTTCGGTGAAAACTTTCCGGCTGAAAGTATAGACCGGATGTTGGCTTGTTTTGAATGTCTGTATATTGTGATTCATAAAAATTCTCTTTTCATCAGGTTGTTAATATCAAATTAACTATGTGGAAGAGATGATGGGGAAATTTGAAAAAGATACCGGAACAGGCAGATTTTTCAAAGATTTTAAGAAATATCATGGGCTTCCGGTTCAGGATGCCATTTTCTTTAACCAGAGTGATCTGATCTGTGATATGGCAAAGCACGAGGACTTTATTGTTATGGGAAGATGTGCGGACGTTGTACTCACGAATCATCATATCCCACATATCAGTATTTTCATCACAGCATCGTTTGATCAGAGTGTACGCCGTATGATGGAAATAAACAGCTTAAACTACAAGCAAGCGGAACACCTGTTAAAGAAGTTAGATAAACGCCATGAACGTTATTATCATGCATACACCGGTAAAAAATGGGGTGATGCGGTCAACTATGATCTGTGTATTGACAGTGCAAGTTACGGAATCAAGGAATCGGTTGAGCTGATCGAGCGTATGATCAATAAGTATCCGAATAGTTAAAAAATAATTTCATATATGTAAACACATTGCACAAAAAGTAGTGTTTTTTTTCTACACTTTAGACTCTAAAATATATTGACTTTAGTTTCTAAAACGAGTATGCTTTTATTAAGATAAAAAATATTTCATTTAAGGAGAAAAAAGTATGGCAAACAAAGAAATCAAAACAGAGCAGGCACCGGCAGCAATTGGTCCATATTCACAGGGGATTTCAGCTGAAAACATCGCATTTGTATCAGGACAGCTCCCAATCGATCCTGCAACAGGAGAGTTTGCAGGTAACGACATTGCAAGCCAGACACGTCAGTCCCTGAAAAATGTGCAGGCAATTTTAGCAGAGAATGGTATGACGATGGCAGATGTGACAAAGACAACAGTACTTCTTGCTGATATCGCAGAATTTGCGGAAATGAATCAGGTTTATGCAGAATTTTTTGCAGAACCATTTCCAGCACGTGCAGCATTTGAAGTAGCAGCTTTACCAAAAAATGCGAAAGTTGAGATTGAGGCAATTGCAGTAAAAAGATAAGAGGAAAATGAAGATGAGCGTAGATTTTAACCGTGAGGTCGATCGTAGAAGTACAAGTGATGTGAAATGGCGCCCGGAAGGATTAAAGGGGTATCTTCCGATAGAAGTTTCGGAAAATGAGATCCCGATGTGGATCGCAGACATGGATTTTGCATGCCCGGAGTGCATCGTAAGAGCCATCAAAGAAAGAGCCGATAAAGAGATTTTTGGTTATTGCTCTTATAAGCAAGAGTATTATGATGCATTAACCTGGTGGTTTGATAAGCGATTTGGAATGAAGATCCATACGGACCTTGTTTCCATGATGCCGACCGTTGTCAGTGCGATCAATGTTGCAATCCGTGCATTCAGTAATCCGGGAGATAAAGTTATTATTCAGCAACCTGTATACGATCCATTTGCAGAACTGATCAAGAAAACAGGAAGAGTAATGGTGAACAATGGCCTGATCTGTAATGATGGACTATATGAGATGGATTTCCCACTGCTTGAAGAACAGGCAGCAGATCCGGATGCGAAGATTATGATTTTATGCAGCCCACATAATCCGGTGGGAAGAGTCTGGACAAAAGAGGAGCTTGCCCGTGTCGGTGAGATCTGTAAAAAGAACAATGTCCTTGTGATCGCGGATGAAATCCACAGTGATCTTGTATATGCAGGATATGTTCACACACCGTTTGCGCTGGCAAGTGATGCACCGCATCTGGTGTGCACATCTCTTGGAAAAACCTTTAATGTAGCAGGACTTCGCCTTGCGAATATTTTCAGCTCTTCAGCAGAACTGAAAAAACAGTATGATCAGGAGATTGATGCTTATTCATACAGCGCATCCAATACATTTGGTTTGGAGATGGTACAGGCGGCATATTCACCGGAAGGAGAGGCATGGCTGGAAGAATTATTAGTTTACCTTCAGGGAAATGTGGAGGTTGTTTCAGAGTGGTGTCAAAAGCATAATGTAGGATTTACAGCACCGCAGGGTACATTTTTATGCTGGCTGGATCTTGCCAGTGCCGGACTGACAGACGAAGAGATTATTAAGAAGATTATTATGGGAAAAGAAGTGATCTGTGTACCGGGACCATGGTTTGGCAAAGGCGGCGAAGGTCATTTAAGGCTGAATATTGGCTGTACAAGAAAAACGCTGGTAGAGGCTCTGGATCGGATCGCTTCTGTATTAAATAACTAATTTCAGAAAAGCACATAAATGCAGCTTTGTAGAACAAAAGGAGGAGGGTTTTTATGCTGACGAATGAAATAATCCGCCTGCAGGCAGAAGCACAGCAGGATTATGTGATTGAAAGCCGACGTACCATTCATCGTTTTGCTGAAGTAAGCGGTAAGGAATTCAAGACAAGTGCTTTTATTGAAGAAGAGATTAAAAAAGCCGGTCTGCCTTATGAAAAAGCCGGTGATACCGGTTGGATCGCAATTCTTGACACAGGGAAGCCAGGATCACGTATTGCGCTCCGGGCAGATATTGATGCGCTTCTGGTACCGGAGGAGCCAAATAACCTTGCAGGTCCTCGTGTTGTAGTGTCCGATGACCCACATACGAGTCATGCATGTGGTCATGATGCCCATACAGCAATGTTATTAGGAGCTATGCGTGTTCTTGCAGAGCAACGTGATAATCTGACAGGCGTGATCTATTTCTGCTTTGAAGAAGGAGAAGAGGATGGCAGAGGAATATTGGCTATGTTAAATCAACTCAGCGCCCATGGTGTGGACGTTTGCTGGGGAATCCATGTTTATGCAGGACTTGAATCCGGAAAGATTTGTGTTAGTGCCGGTCCACGAATGGCTGGTGCTGCGGGAGTCGGCATTAAGGTTATCGGCAGAGGGGGACATGGCTCCAGACCGGATATGTCGGTAAATCCTGTATTTTGTGCAGCCTCTATTCTGACCAATACAGCGACGGCCTGGGTCAATCAGATTACTGCCGGAAGAACGGTTACGTTAGGTGTGACCAGTATCCAGGGTGGTGAAGCACCAAATGTCATCCCGGACACAGCGGATATACTTGGTTCCCTGCGTTTCTTCAATGATGAAGAAGGAGAAAAAGCTGTCCGAATCTTTAAGAATGTAGCAGAGCATACGGCCGCAATGAATAATTGTCAGGTACAATTTGATGATCGTTTCTGTGTTTTATGTGCGCCAGTGATCAACGATGAGTATTATTCAAATCTTATTTCCACTGCATTGCCGGAGGTACTTCCGGAGAACGTAACGGTTTCCTCTTGTGAGCCATGGTATGCATCGGAGTCATTCTCCTGCTATCGAAGAATTTGTCCGAGTGTACTGGCACACCTTGGAATTAATAATCCGTCCTACGGTTCGGGTGCAGCACATCATAATGGTTTCTTTGATGTGGATGAAGGAGTATTATCTACCGGTGTGATCTCTACACTGAAGTTTGTTGCAATGCTGCAAAAATAAAAAATCATACGCAGCAAAATAGCAAGTGCTTTACTGCTGAATGAACATTAACTTACTGCCGTAAAATGTTTCCTTGCAATTTTTGGAATTGTCTGCAATAATTCTATATGCGGAGGGGATAGAGATGAAGGAACAGCGTATCAAATTAATCGGAAAGTTATTACATCAGCAGGGAAATACAGCAAGAGCTTTTGTACAGTATATGGATTCAGACCGTGAGTATACGGCAGGTGATAAACTCTACATGAGAGAGGCACACTTTGTGATCGCGATCGGTCCCGGTGAAGGACGTACTATGTCTGAGATTGCCAGAGAGATGAATGTTACACAGGGGGCAGTTTCGCAGATCGCATCACGTCTGGAGAAGAAAGGATACGTCTGTCGCAGGAAGAATGAAGAAAACAAACGGCAGATCATTGCGTTTCTGACTGAAAAGGGAGAGCAGTTTTACACAGAGCACCAGCGATACGACGAAAGTATGCACAGGCAGATGGATGAGATCGCCCTGAACAGGTTCAATGAGGAAGAACTACAGTGCATCTTTGAATATGAACAGATCATGGAAATGTTGCTGAAAGAAGAAGCGCTTACGCGGCATTTGACAGAGAAAAGTAAAAATTAAAAATTTTGAAGAAAACGAAAAAGAGCCGGATATCTGAATTTTGAGATTTAATCTCATAGGATATGGAAGGCTCTTTTTTTATGAAAGGATTCGGGTGTCAAAAGATTTTTTACGAGATTTCATGTTTCTTCCGCTTTGAAAGCGTCCAATGCCTACAAAAAGAAAGGCGTTCCAGTAATGGAAATTTTCCAGTATCTGTTTCTGCTGATTTTTTCTAACAGAAGCATGTACATGAACCTGATCACACGACGGAACACTCCTGATTTTGCGAAGGATACTGTATATCGTTTTATGAAAATGATTCAGATTAACTGGATCCGTTTCACAACAATACTTTCAACCCGAATCATCAAGGATGCCATTCTTCCTTTGAATTCTGAGGATCGTGCAAATGTTCTTATCATTGATGATTGCCAGACTGAACTTCAGACAGCAGGAGCCGACTCATATTATGGAGAACATTGTTTATAATGAGCTGCTTGTGCGTGGTTACAATGTGGATGTCGGTATTGTGGATGTATTTGCAAAGAATAGTGAAGGAAAGAGGGTTCATAAGCAGTTAGAGGTTGATTTTGTAGTGAACCAGGGTAGTCAGAGATATTATATTCAGGTAGCTTATGATATGACTTCTGAGGAAAAGCAGACACAGGAACTTAATTCACTCCGTAATATTCCTGATTCATTTAAGAAGATTATTATAGTAAATGGAACAAAAAAGCCTTGGAGAAATGAGGAAGGATTTGTAATCATGGGCATGAAATATTTTCTGCTTAATGCAGATAGCTTGGAGTTTTAGTTTGGAAGGAGATAATATATTCCGATTATAGAAGATATGGATATAAAGTTAAATCCGATTTTCAGGGAAACCTATACGCTTAGGGATGCCGGTGTAAAAGAGAAGGGATACTACATTACAGATGCCTGCGCGGGATGCGGCGCCTGTGCGGCAATATGCCCGCAGCGGTGCATTGAGGAGGGCGCGCCGTACCGGATTCATCGGAATCATTGTCTCCGTTGCGGGAACTGCTATGAGAACTGTCCTGCGCACGCGATTGAGCGAAAATGAGAAAAAACGATTAGTCGTACATATCATGGTAAAATAGAAATGCCAGAAAATTCATGCGAATAATAATAAAAAATGCGAATAATAATAAAAAATATTTCTATTGACTAACAGATGTTGGGGCACTTACAATGGGAAGAAAAGGAGGGGGTTTTTATGTACGCATTGTCAAAAGCACAGGCAGGAGATATATGTACGATCAAGTGGATGTTCGGGCTTCCGGAGGCAGTCGATTTTCTGCGCCAGCATCACGTGGAGGAGGGAGAGACCATACAGGTCATCCGTAAGCTGCGGGACAGCCTGATCATAGGGGTGCAGAATGAGCGGGTGGCGCTTGGAAAAGAAATCGCGGACCGCATACAGGTTTAAAAAGAGGGAGGGCAGAGCATTCGTTGCGCTGCTCTCCTTTTTGTCATTAGGCTTTAGCCTGCTGAATGCGTGTTTACGAGTTTCTCAACAGAGAAACGAAGTACGCATGAAGCAAAAACCCACCTGCTATGCGGGTGGAGTCAAATCGTTATACAGAAAAACACCTTTCCGTTA
>ERZ773164.34-NODE-34-length-131904-cov-30.827955_pt1 | contig 131904 bp, 115 predicted proteins | sample MGYA00511917_ERZ773164 | MGnify/ENA primary metagenome ERZ773164 (study PRJEB29015, sample SAMEA2737847) | human gut metagenome | biome: human gut; feature: human-associated habitat; material: faeces | place: China | collected 2012 ...
TTGATAAACTATATGATAAGTTCACCGACCTGGAGAAGAAAGAATTTCTTAACAGCTTTGTAGAACAGGTGGATATTTATGAGCAGGAGCAGCCGGATGGCAGATTCCTGAAGCACATAAAGTTCCGTTTTCCGGTGTATTTTGGAGACAGGGAAACACAGGAACTTTGTTGGGACAACGAAAGTACCGTTGAGACTGTGTGCCTTCTGTCAAGAAAAGCCCAATAAATCAAAGGCTTCTGCGATTTTGGAAGAAAAATAGATGTGTGTTTCTGTTTCCGTAGAGTGATGATATAATCGGAGGTTTACCCCAGGGGATAGGCTTTGGAGAACGAGAAATATACATTTTGGCGAAAGGATACCTTTTCGCCAAAAGAGATAGTGAAAATGTGAAAACTATAGAGGTTAGAAACTTGATGAAGAAGAAAATGTGTCGATGGATTTTTAAGAAAGAATTGAATGAAGCATATACGGAATTAAATAATAGTTATTGCAGGGAAGTACGTAGAGTAGAAGCGGCGATGGAGCATAACGAAAAGAAATACGGGCTTATGAAGAGAATTTTTTCTCTACTTCCAACAGCAGAAATAATTGGGTTAGAAGAAAATGGTAATAAGGAAGAATTGATTGTTGTGCTACATGATAACTCAATATTACTCTTTGGAGAAAGGTATCAAGGTATTTGTGGATTGCCTAGAATCTATTTTGAAGTTAGTACACAAGAAATTGATGGTTTAGAAAGGAAGTACGTTCATATCATCGATATTTTAATGGAAGATAATAATATTGGAAATGGGACAGTTGCAATGAAGGCTTTGCTAAAATATGCCAAAAAGATTAATGCAAAATGGATAGATGGAGGATTGTCATCAGTCGATAATGATCATGCAGATAGAAGAAATCATTTTTATGAAAAATTCGGATTCGTTATAAAAGATTCACAAATTCGTCTAGATTTGTAATGTGTGAACATTAGAAATCTTTGAAGGAGAGAGAGAGATGTTTTTTGTAAGAATTCTTTTTTTCTGTGATAGGAAACTAATATTTGAGAATTTGTCTGAAGAGCCAATAGAATTATTTCAAAATGAAGCAGCTAGATGTATCGTTAAGAAAAAAAGACAAGGGGAAAAAACAAAAGTAATTCTTGAATATGGTGGTTTTCAAGAAGAGGAAAAAGCACGAGAAGAAGGAATAAAATTATTAAGGAATGTAAAGCTACAGATGTGTAAATATAATAATCCTATTAACATATCTGGTATAAATGGGATGCTGGATTGTAAGGAACACTCTGTTATGCCGGCTCGATTTACGGAAGATGGTCTTTCATTTATAAAACAGAAGTTGATTGAGTCGGGGATGATCTCAGCGGATAAAATTGTAATGGAAGATGTTTTAGGATTAGAAATCTATAACGTAAAATCTAGTATGGATGAAATCCATTTCGTTGCACAAGATTTTGAAATCACTTATAAAACGGATTTTACGCTTAATAGAATGGATTACCGATTTTGGAGTGAAAAATTAGATATAGCCTTATCTTTTTTGAATACAAGTATTTTGATTAATGATGTACGCATAAAATTTCTTCTGAAAATAATGGCTATTGAGGTATTAGTAAGTGAAAAGGAGAAGGAAAACGAAGAGTACGTAAACGCAATTGAAAGCATAATGAGGACAATTGATATAAGTACTGAGTATGGCAAAAAATTAAAAAATGATATAGGACGATTAAAAATAAAGAGCATAGGGAAAAAATGTAAAAATCTAATTGAAAAATATTGTAGCGAAAAAGCATATGCAGGGTTGGATGCACTAAGTTTTTTTGATAAATGTTATAAGCTTAGAAGTGGACTTGTTCATTCTGGCAAAATGAATATGGAAGAGTTGGGTGTTTATGATGAAGCATTAAAATGCTTAGTTGTTGATACTATTGAAAATATATCATGTGAGAATAGAGAAACATCTAATTAAATATACATGAAGTTAGAAGGGATAACATAGTTACCACACCTTGAAAATCTATTGCATACTTTCGCTATGCAGTATAAAATCAAGGTTCAGAGGAATATTGAAACCGTTTGTCTGCTTTCAAAGAAACCTTGATTTTCTGCGGTTTGTGGGATAATAAAGAAAGATAATGGACGTGTGTTTTCTGGTCTTTTAAAATGTACCCTATAGATTAGACAGTTTGAGTTTTTAAAACCCTTACCATTAGACAGTAAGTTTTAATGAAAACCCTTAAATCTATACAATGAGTTTACAGGGAACTTCGGACATGGTTCTGATAAGCCCCTTTATTTTGGACAAAATCGATTTTTGACTCCGATTCAGATTGATATTAAAATAAAAATGAATTGGAGAAAATTATGGCAAACAAAAAGTTTACAGAACAGGAAATGCTCACACTGAGAAATAGCAAATATGTGCTGGATGTATCACCGAGCATTGTACATTTTTCGGCAGAATTTAAAAAACTGTTTTGGGAGGAACTGTCAAAGGGCAGGCTTCCGCGTGAGATTGTTTCGACTCTTGGGATAGATCCAAATATCCTGGGGGATTCCAGAATAAATGGTCTGAAAACCATGATTGGAAATGAAGTAAAAAAGGGAAATGGTTTTCGAGATCTTAACACCTATGCACAGGGCTGCAACGGATATCTGTCGGCTGAAAATCGGATAAAATATTTAGAAATGCAACTGGAATATAAAGATCAGGAGATTGAGTTTCTAAAAAAATTGTATCTTTAAATCCGGAGGCTCTGGAATAATGAAAATACCAGCCCATGCAAAGTATCAGATTATTTATGATACTTTGCAAAAAAACGATAATCTATTGAATGTAGCTGCCATGTGTGAAATTGCAGGAGTATCCCGTTCGGGCTATTACCATTATCTCTCAACAGAAGACCAGCGAATGGAAAGAGAGAAACGGGACAGACAGGATTTTCTTTTGATTCTGAAAGCATACCAGTACCGAGGATACCATAAAGGTGCCCGTAGCATATACATGAGGTTGTTGCACATGGAACCGCCTATAGTGATGAATATCAAAAAAATCCGTCGGCTGATGAGAAAATATAACTTACAGTGTCCTATCCGCAAAGCAAATCCCTATCGGAGAATGGCAAAAGCAATGGCAACCGCATATACCGCACCCAATATAGTAAACCGTGAATTCGAGGAACACGGACCAAGAAAAATTCTGTTAACAGATATCACATATATTATAAATGGAAAAGCACCCCGGTGCTATATGTCAACAATTATAGATGCCTGTACCAAGGAACTGCTGTCATGGGTTCTCAGCTAATCATTAGAAATTGATTTTGTATTAGAAACAGTAAAACAGCTAATAGAAAAACATGGAACTGATTTAAGCACAGAAACATTAATACATAGCGATCAGGGTTCCCACTATACCAGCATTAAATTTGTCCAATTGTTAAAGGATAATGAACTGAGACAGTCTATGTCACGTAGAGCAAACTGTTGGGACAATGCTCATCAGGAATCATTCTTTGGTCATATGAAAGATGAATTAGATCTATCAGAGTGCTACAGCTATGAGGAGATATTAAACGCAGTTAGGGATTGGACAGAATACTATAATACAGAACGTTATCAATGGGACTTAGCAAGGTTGTCACCTGTTGAGTATTATCAATATATGACAACAGGAATTTATCCTCTGATAATCCCTAAAGCAAAAGGTGAAAACAATCAATCAGAGGCATCACTTTGATGCCTCTACACAACAAACAAATATATAATAGAAATCTGAAAAGGAAAAAGTCATAGTGTCCTTGACAAAGGGTACACTTTAAAAAGTAAGCAAAAGTTGATGATTTTTAATGTCCGCAACGCGTCCGCAAGGGGTATTTTGACACCAATGTCCGCAGCGCGTCCGCTTTTCGGTGTCACCCATCAGCTGGGCGATTTTTTTAATGCTGATCGCAGGTACCTGATAGCAGAGGTTTGTGCAGTAGTTGTGCCGGAAGATATGGGCGGTCAGATCAGATATGACTGGGAACGCACCGGTGCCACCGGCGGCATGGTTCATTTTTCTCACGATCGACTGCCACATCTTGACATACGCTGAATGTGTCATGATGGACCCATCACGGCAGGTAAAAAGGTATGAGCCGGGCAGAGCAGCCAAATACTCTTTTAGGTATGCGGCGGTGGCTGCCATGTCGATTGTGAACCGGATCTGCATGTTCGTATTCTCGGTCGGACTTGGAATCGGTCAGGGATTCCAGCCGGTGTCGGCATTCAATTATGGGACAAAAAAGTACGGCAGGGTGCGGAAGGGTTTCTATTTCACACTCACAGCGGGAGAAGTGCTGCTCGGCGCAATTGCTGTGGCCGGTATGTTTTTCCCGGCACAGCTTGTGGCGGTATTTCAGAATGATCCAGAGGTCGTGGCGATCGGCGGGATTGCACGCCGTGTCCAGCTTGTGGCGCTGTTCTTTCAGCCGATGACGGTCTGTGCGAACATGATGTTTCAGAGCATCTGGAAAAACGGCAGGGCGACGTTGCTTGCCATGTTGCGGAATCTTATGTATTATAGTGAAAAAAGGTTGACAGTCCCGGCATAAAGCTGTATCATACTTAAGTGGATTCACACTGCAACGCGTTGCAGTGCGAAAATATAAGAAGATACCATACGCGACAGCGCGTATGACGGAAAGGATTAATAGATATGGAAATGGAGATGGAATTTTTGCGGAAGCTGCCGACACCGCAGGAGTTGAAGGAGCAGCATCCGGTCAGTGCACAGATTGTAGCCACCAAGACGAAGAGGGATGATGAGATCAGGGATATTTTTGAAGGAAAATCGGACAAGCTGATTCTTGTGATTGGCCCATGCTCAGCAGATAATGAGGATGCTGTGATCGACTATATTTCAAGACTCCGCACGGTGCAGGAGAAGGTGGCGGATAAGATTTTTATGATTCCGCGCATCTATACCAACAAGCCGCGCACGACCGGAATCGGTTACAAGGGCATGCTGCATCAGCCGGATCCGGAGCGGGAATCGGACATGTTAAAAGGGATCATTGCGATTCGTCACATGCATATGCGGGCGGTGGAAGAGACCGGCTTTACCTGTGCAGATGAGATGCTCTATCCGGAGAATCACCGCTATCTTTCGGATCTACTGTCGTACGTGGCGATCGGAGCGCGCTCGGTAGAGAACCAGCAGCACAGACTGACGGCAAGCGGCGTGGGAATTCCGGCAGGAATGAAGAATCCGACCGGCGGAGATATTTCCGTTATGATGAACTCGATCATTGCGGCACAGCACGGACATACGTTTTTATACCGCGGCTGGGAGGTCAAGACGACCGGCAATCCGTATGCCCATGCCATTTTGCGCGGATATGTGGACAAGTTTGGCAGAAATATTCCGAATTATCATTATGAGGATCTGCAGAACCTGCTGGAGCATTATGAAGAGGCACAGGAAGCGGGACACGAGCTGGCACATCCAGCGGTCATTATAGACACGAACCACTCCAATTCCAGCAAGCAGTTTATGGAGCAGATCCGCATCAGCAAGGATGTCCTGCACAGCTGTAAGGTGTCAGGAGAGATAAGAAAGCTGGTGAAGGGACTGATGATCGAGAGTTATATAGAAGACGGAGCACAGAAGGTCGGTGACGGCTGTTACGGAAAGTCGATCACGGATCCGTGCCTGGGCTGGGAGAAGACCGAGAAACTGATCTATGAACTGGCAGAACTGTGGTAAAGGAGCAGGAATGTATCGGATATTGATTGTGGAGGATGATGAGATCATTGCGCGAAGCTTAAAAAAGCATCTGGAAAGCTGGGATTATGATGTGGTCTGCGTGGAGGATTTTTCCGACGTCATGAAGAAGTTCGCGGGGGCGGCGCCCCAGCTGGTGCTGATGGATATCAAGCTTCCCTTTTACAACGGGTACCACTGGTGCAGCAGGATCAGGGAGGTGTCGAAGGTTCCGGTAATCTTCGTGTCGTCGGCGTCGGACAATATGAATATCGTCATGGCGGTCAATATGGGCGGTGATGATTTCATTGCCAAGCCGTTCGATCTGGATGTGCTGACCGCGAAGATCCAGGCGCTTTTACGCCGTACCTATGATTTTGCGGGTCAGAATACGGTACTGGAGCATAGAGGCGCACTCTTAAATCTAGGCGATGCGACACTCACCTGCGGGGAGACGCGGGTGGACTTAACGAAAAACGAACTTAAGATACTGCAGGTGCTGATGGAGAACAAGGAGAAGATCGTGTCCCGCGATACGTTGATGACGAAGCTGTGGGAAAGCGACAGCTTTGTGGATGAGAACACCCTTTCCGTCAACGTGGGAAGACTGCGGAAAAAGCTGGATGCAGCAGGACTTCCGGATTTTATTTTGACGAAGAAAGGAATCGGGTACCATATCGGGTAGGGGATTTTGATGAAGCAGAAAATAGGAAGATCTTACATAAAATGCCGTCTGAAATGGATTGCCGCAGTGATTGGCTGCGGGATCGTGATGACGGCAGTCTTATTTTTAAATGAAGTGCCTGCCGGGGAGTTTGCCTACGGCATGCTGTTGTGTCTGGGAATCCTGCTGGTTGCAGTGACGATGGATGGAATAAGTTACGGCAGACGGCACAGGGAACTGCTGGCATTGCGGCAGTCAATAACGGTATCGCTGGAGAATCTTCCGGAACCCGGCGAAATCCTGGAGGAGGATTATCAACGGCTGCTTGGGCTTTTGGCGGAGGAGAAAATGCGTATCTGGAATACGGCGGTCAGCGAAAAGCGCGATCTGATGGAATACTATACCATGTGGGTGCATCAGATCAAGACGCCGATTGCGGCGCTAAAGCTTTTAATCGAGGAGGAAGCGGATATTCTCGGTGCAGAGGAGCCTTTGGGAGCGGACAGGGAAAGGCTGCAGCGGCAGAGGGAGAAGCGCAGGGATGAAGAACTACAACAGCTGTTTGCGATCGAGCAGTATGTGAACATGGCGCTTTCGTATATGCGTCTCGGATCGGAGACCACGGATTTTGTGCTGCGGCAGACAGATCTCGACGAAGTGATCCGGATGGCGGTGCGCCGCTATGCGAGACATTTTATCAGCAAGAAGATCGTACTGCACTACGAGGAGACGGGGACACGGGTGCTCACCGATGAAAAATGGCTCGGCTTTGTCATCGAACAGCTGTTGTCGAATGCGCTCAAGTACACGCATGAGGGGAGCATCACGATCGGGATGGAGGAGGGGCGCCTTACCATTACCGATACGGGGATCGGAATACGCGCGGAGGATCTGCCGAGAGTCTGCGAAAAAGGCTATACCGGCTATAACGGTCATGCCAACCAGAAATCGACCGGAATCGGGCTGTATCTTTGCAGCACAATTTTAAAAAAGCTGGGGCACAGCTTTACGATCACATCGCAGGAAGGAACGGGAACCCGGATGATGATCGGCTTCCCGGAAGAGTCATAGAAGAATCTTACAAAAACGTAAGAAACAGCAGAGAAATGTAATCCAAAGAAATGGCTTGCATTTCTCTGTTTTGTTATACTGGGTACAGTCAAGGAAAGGAGAGAGACACATGGCTATTCTGGAAGTTCGTAATCTGAAAAAAATATATACAACAAGGTTTGGGGGAAATCAGGTGCAGGCGCTTGCAGATCTGAATTTTTCCGTGGAAAAAGGGGAGTATGTCGCAATTATGGGAGAGTCCGGTTTAGGAAAGACGACACTGCTCAATATTCTGGCGGCGTTAGACAAACCGACCGCGGGGGAAGTGCTGTTGAATAATAAGAACATTGTGACACTCGGCGAGAGGGAGATTTCAAAATTCAGAAGGGAGAATCTGGGCTTTGTTTTTCAAGATTTTAATTTGCTGGATCATTTTTCATTAAAAGATAACATTCTTCTGCCACTTGTCCTGGCAGATGCACCGGTGCAGGAGATGGAGGAGCGGCTTTGGCCGATTGCCGAAAAGCTTGGGATCGATGTGCTGCTTGAGAAATATCCTTATGAGGTTTCCGGCGGACAGAAGCAGAGGGCGGCGGTTGCCCGCGCACTGATCACCCGTCCGCAGCTGATTCTGGCAGATGAACCGACGGGGGCGCTGGATTCCAGGGCAACCGACGGACTGTTGAAGCTGTTTGGCACGATCAACGGGGAAGGACAGACGATTCTTATGGTAACACATTCCACGAAAGCGGCAAGCCATGCCAACCGGATTCTTTTTATCAAGGACGGCGAAGTATTTCATCAGCTGTACCGCGGGAATATGACGAATGAGGAACTGTATGTGCGGATTTCGGATACGCTGACGGTTCTTACCACCGGCAAAGAAGGAGGCTGTCATGCGTAAGTTATATGTGAAACTGGCAGTAGTCAATATCCGCAATAACAGACAGCTTTATCTGCCGTACCTCCTGGCGGGGGTGTTCTCGGCAGCGATGTTCTATCTGGTAATGTCCATTCAGGATAACCCGGGGCTGGAGCAGATGAGAGGCGGCGCCAATGTGGCGGTAACGCTGCTGCTCGGAGTGATCATTGTCGGACTGTTCGCGGCGATTTTCCTGTTTTATACCAACAGCTTCATCATGAAGCGGCGCAAACGGGAATTGAGCGTATACAATATACTTGGGATGGAGAAGAAACATATCGCCAGGGTGCTTTTCCTGGAAATGCTGTTTACGGCGGCGGTTACGATCGGCGGAGGACTGTTGTTCGGCATTGCATTCGGCAAGCTGATGACGATGCTTTTGTACCGCATGACCGGATTTAACCAGAGCGTTCCGTTTACCATTTCACTGACGGGATGCCACCACACGCTGGTGCTTTTCGGCTGCATATACGCGGTCACGCTTTTCTATAATTTTATGCAGATAAAGCTTTCCAACCCGATGGAACTGCTGCACAGCGCCAATGCGGGAGAGCGGGAGCCGAAGACGAAAGTGCTGCTGGCGGTGATCGGAGCGGCGGCACTCGGCAGCGGCTATTATCTGGCACTTACGGTGGCGGACGCAGTCTCTGCCATTACCATGTTTTTTGTGGCGGTACTGCTTGTGATTCTGGGAACGTATTGTCTGTTTACTGCGGGCAGTATCGCCGTACTCAAACTGCTTCGGAAAAATAAAAGCTATTATTACAAATCAAGACATTTTACGACGGTTTCCGGTATGATCTACCGGATGAAACAGAACGCGGTGGGACTTGCCAATATCTGTATTTTATCGACGATGGTTCTGGTGACGGTTTCTACCACTCTGTGTATGTATCTGGGAGTGGAAGACGCCCTAAAGCGGCGTTTTGTACATGAGGTGTCTGTGGTGTCCTATTATAATGCAATGCCGGAACATCCGGAGGAGGTGGATGCACTGGCAGAAGCATCTCTGAAGGATTCCGGACGGGTGCTGACGGGACACAGCGCCATGTTGAACATGTCTCTGACAGCGGTGCGCACAGACGATGGATTTTCTGTGACCGGCATCGGGGCAGGCACAGATTACAGCATTAGTGATGTGGTGCTGCTCACGATTCTGCCAAAATCCGATTGGGAGAATTACACCGGTGAAACGGTCGGGGAACTTGGCAGCGGAGAGATTGCACTGGCGGCATCCTCTGCCTATGAAAAAGGGATGTTGACGCTTGACAACGAGACATATCAGGTAAAACAGATCTGCGCATATCCTGAGACGGATCACGATTATCTGGATGACATGGCAGACGACAGTGTATTTATGATTGTGCCGGATAGGGAGGCGCTGGGGCAGATTTTTACGGAGTTGAAACAGAACTGGGACGAGGAGCGTGTAAGCCTGCAGATCAAATACAATATGGCGTTTGACATAGACGGAACAGCAGAAGAAAAAGTGGCAGCGGAAAATACGCTTCATGCGGCGATTACCGCATACAATGACGGGCATCCGTCGGATGATGCAAAGGACTCTTATTCTAGAACGTATGTCGAATGCCGGGCACAGAACCGGGATGAATACTACAGCTTAAACGGTGGTCTGCTTTTTATCGGTCTGCTTCTGGGCGCGATGTTCCTCATGGTGACGGTGCTGATCATTTTTTACAAGCAGATCTCGGAAGGCTACGAGGACAAGGAACGGTATGCCATCATGGAGAAGGTCGGCATGAGCAATGCCGAGGTAAAGCGGAGTATCCGTACACAGATCCTGACGGTATTTTTCCTGCCGATCGGGGCAGCAGTACTTCATGTTGTCATGGCATTCCCGATGATCAAATGGATTCTGGCGGCGTTCAGCCTCAACAATACCGCATTGTTTGCCTTATGCGTTGCGGTTACGGCATTGGTGTTCCTGCTGATTTATCTGCTGGTGTTTGCGCTGACTTCCCGCAGCTACTATAAGATTGTGGGGAATCAGGTATAGGGAAAATGGTTCCCACCATAAAATCCAAAAACTCTTCCAGTGTCATTTTAGGGGTCTGCAGCCAGCGAATGACACTGGCGAGAAGACTGGACAGGTAAAAATCGGCAAGAAGCGCCATCTCGTAATCGTCATGCCCCTCCGAGGGAACAAAATAACGGTTTAAGAGGGATCAGATCTAAAAGAATTCCCATCTGACCGGAAAGGTCAAAGGTATCATTTCTCAATAAAGTGACCGCCAGCAACCTGTTTCGCTATAAAAAGTGTCTTTTCATGACCGCAGCGGGAATTATGGGATGCATGGCGCTTTTTCTATTCTAAGATTTAGATTTGTTAAGGTTTAATTTAGAAATTGATAAGAAATAAAGATAATAATGTGATACGTAGCTGATTGCTACATAAAACTTTATTAGGGGAGCGATATTTGTGAAAAACATACTGGACTATTTGGAAAGAACAACAGTATGCAATGCTTGGAAAACAGCGGTTGATGACGGGAATATTTGTATGACGTGGCTGGAATTGCAGGAAATGTCAAAAAGCATCGGGACGGCATTGTGCAAAAGAACAGGCAGACAAAAACCGGTTGTGATATTGGCGGAAAAAAGCGCAGTTACGTTGGCTGCAATGTTTGGAGTAGTGTATGCAGGATGTTTTTATGTAATGGTGGATCCCAAACAGCCGATCGAAAGATTATGCGAAATATTTCATACATTGTTACCTGAAATTATCATCATACCGGCAGAAAATGAAGCGCTTCTGGAACAAACGGGTTATGGAGAATGTAAATGTCTGTTGAAAGACATTATGAAAGAGCAGATTGATGAAAGACAGCTTCTTGCAGTACGTAAAGCATGCACAGCAGATGACCTTTTATACGGAATCTTTACTTCAGGCTCTACCGGAGTGCCAAAGGGGATTGTGGTAAGCCATAAATCAGTAATAAATTTCATTACACATTTTATTCATACATTCCAGTTCGCAGAGACGGATGTCATCGGAAACCAGGCTCCGTTTGATTTTGATGTATCAGTGAAAGATATTTATACGTGTCTGATGACGGGAGCGACACTTGTTATAATTCCGACAAAACTATTTTCTGTGCCGCCCGTGCTACTGGATTATTTGTGCAACAAGCACGTAAATACCCTGATCTGGGCGGTATCGGCGCTTACGCTCATTTCAGCATTGCACGGATTGAAATATAGAATACCGATAGAGGTAAAGCGGGTAATGTTCAGCGGAGAAGTAATGCCGGTAAAACAGCTGAGGCAGTGGCAGCTTGCACTGCCGGAGGCGGAGTTTGTGAATCTGTATGGACCATCGGAGATTACCTGCAACTGCACTTATTACAGGGTAAAAAGAATATTTGAAGATGATGAGATTCTGCCGCTTGGGAAAGCCTTTGACGGAAGAAAAGTATTTCTTATGGATGATGAAGGAAAAGAGATTTCAACGGCAGAAAAAAACGGTGAAATCTGTGTGTCAGGTGAGTCGCTCGCAGAAGAATATTATCATAATCCGGAGGAAACAAGAAAAAAATTCCGGTGGATGGAAACTGCAGACGGCATGGTGCGGTACTATTGTACAGGAGATCTGGGATATTACAGTGCGGCAGGTGAGTTGTATTTTTCCGGGAGAAAAGATTTCCAAATAAAGCATATGGGACATCGGATTGAACTGGAGGAAATTGAGCATGCGTTGAATCAGTTGGACGGAGTAGAAAATAGTTGCTGCGTTATGAATACTAAGAAAAACAGACTGGTAGGTTTTTATTTTGGAACAGCAGAGTCAAAAGAAATAAAAAATGGTCTGAAGAAAAAACTTCCTCAGTATATGATTCCACATACTATTGTCCGGGTTGCGCATATGCCATTAAGTAAAAATGGAAAAATAGATCGGAATTACTTTGGAAAACGACAGGAAGTGGTGACGTAATGGATTTGGAAAAGTTTGAACATGCAATTACAAAATACGGAACCCCGTTATATGTATTTGACATAGATGAAGTAAAAAGAAAGACAGATTATTTTAGGGACAGGTTTAGGGAAAGCGCAGGACTGTGTTTTGCAATCAAAGCAAATCCTTTTCTGACATGTACAATGTCGAAAGTCACAGACAGAATTGAAGTATGTTCTATGGGTGAATTTGAGATTTGCAGAGAATTGCAGATAGAAGCGGAGAAATTGCTGATATCCGGAGTTCTAAAGAAAAAGGAAGATATTACTGAGATATTGAACATATACGGGGGGAGATGCCGCTATACGGTAGAATCCGTTGAACAGCTTTACAGCTACATAAACTGGAGCAGTACACACGGTGAGAAAATCAACGTATATCTGAGACTGACAAGCGGAAATCAGTTTGGTATGGATGAGGAGGCGATTGAGAAAATAATTGCTTCAAGGGATCAGTTTCCAATGATTAAAGTTTGCGGGATACATTTTTTCTCAGGAACACAGAAAAAAACAGCAGAAAAATTCAGCAAAGAAATTGCTTATCTGGATAAATTTTGCTGGAAGATAGAACAAAAGTATGGATTTACAATGAGTGAATTAGAATACGGTCCCGGAATAGCAGTGCCTTATTTTAAAGATCAGGAAGATACTTTAGAAGCGGATATAGAAGTAATTAAGACAGCAATATCTGGAATGAAATGGAAAGGAAAGGTAATGCTGGAAATGGGACGTGCGTTTGTTGCATCATGTGGATATTATCTTACCTGTGTTCACGAGTGTAAGAAAAATAATGACAGGAATTATTGTATTGTGGACGGAGGAATGCATCAGATTCAGTATGATGGGCAAATTCGAGGAATGTACCAGCCGAAGTGCAGAATGTATCCGGACGGAAGAGAAGGAAAAAAAGAAAAATGGACCATCTGTGGGGCACTTTGTACAGCGAATGATGTTCTGGTTCGGGATATTGAGCTGACAGCTCCCGGGGAGGGAAGCGTTATTATTTTTGAAAATGCAGGAGCCTACGCGATGACAGAGGGAATGTCGTTGTTCCTGAGTCATGAATTGCCTGCGGTAGTGTTTTACAGTGAAAAGGAAGGCTTTAAATTGGCACGAAATAAGCAGGAAACTTACAAATGGAATATGGAGGATCACAAATAATGGAAAAGTTGATGAATATTTTAATGGAAATAGACAGTAGTATTGCATGGGATAAGGAAGAAAAATTGATCGATGACAGGATCATGGATTCCTTTATGGTAATATCTCTGATCTCCGAATTGGAAGACCAGTTCCAGATTGAGATAGATGCGTCAGAAATTATTCCTGAAAATCTTAATTCAGTCAATGCCATGTGGAGAATGATAACAAAATTACAGGAGAGTTGATATGGCATACCATACAGGGATATATTTGCTTCTGTTTTTGCCGGCTGTCCTTCTGCTCTACCATTTGACGCCGAAAAAAAGCAGATGGATTACGCTGCTGGCAGCCAGTTACTTTTTTTTCTGGATATGTAGTGGAAAACTGGTACTTTATCTGTTAGGAACAACGTTATTCACGCATTACATTGCAGTATGGATTTCATGGATAAAAACAAAATGTAATGATGAAACAGCAGGAATGCAGAGGACTGAGGCAGGCACTATAAAAAAAGCTTATAAAAAGAAAGAAAAAGGGATATTAGTATTTGGGATATGCGTTCTTCTGGGAATACTGGCATATTTAAAATATTATAACTTTTTTATCCAAAATGTGAATGTGGTTCTGGCACAAGGAGGAAGCAGTCTTACTTTGGGTACAAAGCAGATACTCATTCCGGTTGGCATATCATTTTATACGCTGCAGGCGATTGGATATATGGCAGATGTATATTGGGAAAAGGTGGAGGTGTTCAGGCATCCTGGAAAGATCGCTCTTTTTCTGGGCTTTTTTCCACAAATTATGGAAGGTCCGATCAGTTCATATGTACAGACAGCAGATACGTTATTTGAGGGAAATCCCCTGACGATGGAAAATCTGGCGCAGGGAAGTGTGAGAATTTTCTGGGGACTTTTCAAAAAGCTGCTGATAGCAGACCGCCTGTATCTTCTTGTAGATGTAATTTTTAATAATTATCAGTATCATTACGGAGAAATGATTGTTATTGTGGCAATCGCTTACACCACCCAGTTATACATGGAATTTTCCGGCTGCATGGATATCATTATCGGCAGTGGGAAAATGTTTGGTGTCACGCTTCCGGAAAATTTCAGGCAACCGTTTTTTTCAAAGAGTGCGGCGGAATTCTGGAGAAGATGGCATATTACGCTTGGCGTCTGGTTTAAAACGTATGTGTTTTATCCGGTATCTGTGTCTGGCATTGTAAAAAAGTGGAATAAATTTGGGAAAAAGCATTGTGGAAAATATTTAACAAAGCTGGGCATATCGGCGCTGTGTCTATTCCCGGTCTGGATGTGCAATGGTTTATGGCATGGTGCAAGATGGAGTTACATTTTTTATGGAATGTACTATTTTGTAATACTGCTTGCTGAAGTGGCAGTAGAGCCATTGAGAGATAACATATTGGGAATGTGCCATCTGGATAAGAATGCCCTGCCGTATCGAATATTACAGACTCTTAAAACGTGGCTTATTATTTTTACAGGGGAACTTTTCTTCAGGGCAAACGGACTTCAGGCAGGAATAAGCATGTTTTTCAGCATTTTTAAGGGAAATAATATTCAGAGTTTTGAGAATATTGTAGCACGGCAGAAGGAAATAAGAGGAATTTTAATGTCGGTCGGACTTGACCGGCTGGATTATTTTGTGGTTATTGCCGGTTGTATTGTTGTTGCGGTTGTCGGAATTATAAAAGAGAAAAAGCTGCTGGGAGAGGAAGGAATCCGGAAATTGTGGCTTCCAGTCAGGTGGACGCTTTATTACGCCTTGATTTTTGCGGTATTGATTCTGGGCGCATATGGAATGGGCTATCAGCAGGTGGATATGATTTATGCAGGATTTTAAATGTTTCAAAAAAATTATTTCAAAGAATATACTTTTTATGATGATACTGGTGCTGCTTCTGGTGGGGGTATCGGAAAGAATAGAGAATTTAATGGTTGCGAATGACAGTTATGTACTGGATCGAAATAAAAGCATTTTCCGGATATTAAGGGAGCCAGAAAACAGTGTGGATATCATTGTATTAGGGGACAGTCTGGGTATGACGTCCATTTCCCCGATGGCGTGGTGGGGCGATTACGGAATGACAGGGTATGTGTGTGGACAGACCGGTCAGAGAATGCAGGAAGGGTTTCATATGCTGCAGACAGCATATGAAACCCAGAGCCCCAAGCTTGTTATTCTGGAGACGAATATGGTGTTCCGTTGCAAAAATTTGTCATCAGAAATAAAAGATTGTCTGGGTGAGATTGGCTATCGTTATATTCCAATATTTCAAGGACATGATATTTGGAAATCCATATTATCCGAAAAACAATATCCTGCTGAGAATTATAAAGGATTTGCATTTCGCTGTGAGACTGTTCCATATGGGCAGGGGGAATATATGCAGAAAAATGATCAGAAAGAGGAAATTTCAAAAATTGTTAGTTTCTATCTGGAAAAAATAAGAAAACTGTGTGAAAAAAATGGAACGAAATTGTTACTGGTAAGCACTCCGTCTCCAATAAACTGTAATTATGCGAGGCATAACAGTATAGAGGCATACGCAAGGGAAAAGGGTCTGGATTTTCTGGATTTAAACTTGAAGACGGAAGAAATAGGGATTAACTGGAAGACAGACAGTCTTGACAACGGAGATCATCTGAATTACTCGGGAGCAGATAAGGTTACGCGATACCTTGGCAATTATCTGACTCAAAATTATACTTTCCCGGATCACAGAGGCGAAAAAGCATACCGCGCATGGGATAAGGAATACAAAATATACGAGCAGAAAGCAGCCAGGGAAATGAAAGTTATCAGGAGAGCAGGATAAGCGTTTACGGTTTATTACAAATCTGTTATGTTATACATTAAGAATGTGACAGGAGAGGACAAAGCATGAAAAAAGAGCAGGTATTGATTGTCGAAGATGATGCGGATATTCGTGATGGTGTGCGGATTTTGCTTGAGAGTGAAGGCTATGCTGTTATGGAAGCGGAAGATGGAAGACAGGGGCTTTATTGTCTGAATGATGAAGTGGATCTTGTCATACTTGATGTTATGATGCCAGGTATGTCCGGACTCAGAACTTGTGAGGAGATCCGTAAAATATCGAATGTGCCGATTCTTTTTTTGACGGCGAAAGCACAGGAATCAGATAAGCTCATAGGTCTTATGGCAGGCGGGGATGATTATCTCGCAAAACCGTTTTCCTATGCGGAACTTTTAGGGCGTGTGAAAGCATTACTGAGGCGTTATAATGTATACAGAGGAAGGAGCTGCGAATGGGATGAGAATGAAAACTCGTATCTGACACTGAGTGGAATTAAAATTCATGAAAAGTTCAACGAGGTCTATATAGACGGTGTGATGAAAGATATGTCAGATATCGAATATCATATTCTGTTGCTTATGATGCAGCATGCCGGAAAAATATTTTCTGCACAAAATCTTTATGAGAGTGTGTGGCAGGAACCTTATTTCTATTCCTGTAACAGCACGGTAATGGTACATATCCGAAAACTCCGGGTAAAAATAGAGGATGACCCTAAAAATCCCAAATATATAAAAACGGTATGGGGAAAGGGGTACAAATTTGACACAGATAGTAAGTAAGAATCATTCTATTTATGTACAGTTGCTGTATCTCTTAACCGGCGCAGCAATTGCAGCAATCGTTTTTTTTCAGATATTTTATTCGACGGGAAACTATGTTCTTGACTATTATCTGGAAAACTCTGCTTATGTAGAAAAACAAAACCTGAAATATCTTGCTAAAATGCAGAAATATGTGACGGCAGAGCATATTTCATCGAGTGATATAGCACAGCTTAATACATGGGTTCAAAGGCAGAAGATGATATATGTCAGAATATATAAGGATCAAATCCAGATATATGATTCTGATTATCCTAAGGAAGATGTCAGCGTAAGCGAAATTGCGGCGGGTAATTATCCGTGGGAAAGCTATTATGATCTGGAATTGTCGGATATAACGGTGGAAGTGATGATATCCGGAAGTTTCAGCTATCAGCTATATAACTGGCTATTGGTGGCATCAATCTGTCTTTCTTTCGCTGTTTTTCTTGGCATTGTTCTGCTTGGAATCCGAAAGAAAATGAAGTATATTTTAAAACTAAGCGATGAAATTGCTATTCTGGAAGGTGGCAGCCTTGATTATTCTATCACGGTCAAGGGGAAAGATGAATTGGCCATGCTGGCAGAGGGAATTGAAAATATGCGGATTGCGTTCCAGAGTCTGTTGAATCAGGAAATGGAAATGATGAAGGAAAATCAGCGGATTGTGACAGAAATGTCGCACGATATCAGAACACCTGTTACTGCAATCATGCTATATTCGGAAATACTCCAGAAAGAACAGTATAAAACAGAAGAGCAGCGGAAAGAGTATGTGAAAAAGATAAATAAAAAAGCATATCGTTTAAAACAACTGGTGGATCATCTGTTTGAGTATGCTCTTGTTGCCGGGGACGAGGAGATAGAGTTGGAAGAACCGGAACTATTTGAGACCGTTTTTTTTGATTTGTTTTCTGAAACATGTAATTATCTGGAACAGAAAGGGTTTACTGTAGATTTCGATGTAGAATGGGTGGAGCAGAAGATAAGCATATCGACAGATTACATGATACGCGTTATGGATAACGTGACATCAAACATCATCAAATATGCAGACACTGGGGAGGTTGTCAGGATTTTTTCCAGGAAAGAAAAGGACAGGGTAGGCATTTTGTTTGAAAACAGAGTGCGCCTGCGGGAAGAGAAGGTTGAAAGTAATGGAATTGGAATACAGAGTATCAAAAATATGATGAAAAAAATGAATGGGGAATGCATTGTGGAAAAGGAAAAGCAGCAATATCGAATCATATTAGTGTTTCCTTATGTTAATTAGAATGAGCCGTCATAAAAGCGCCGGCACCGATGTGTGAAGTTCATCGGTGTCGGCGCTTTTGGGATGTGTTACATCCTGTGTTTTATGATGCGGATGTCAGAATCTGCATCGTTTATCCTGTGGGTAATTAACATCCGAGGTTAAAGTATTTGCAAAGAGCAGTAAATAACTCGGAACAGCTATTGAAGTGAAAGCACATAGTTTCGTCCTCCTTATTTTTATTTGTGTTAGCTAAGCACAAAAGAATTGTAACAATTATGTAACAACTCTGCAATAGGAGGATATTGGAAATAAGGCTATGCCTTCGGATTTTTCTATTATGATATGCGGTGAATGGGGAAAAGATATAGAAAAACCCGGTAAAATCAACGACCTGTGATTCTACCGGGCTTTTTGGAATAAGCAGACAACGGGAATCGAACCCGCCTCCTCAGCTTGGGAAGCTGATATACTACCGATGTACTATGTCTGCAAAACACATACTATTATTATAGCGTAAATAAAAAAGATTGCAACCATTTTCTGTGAGGGATCAGTGTTGAAGCAGAGACAAATATGATATAATGAACTCTGACGAGTTCATATTAGAAGTTCCTGCGGAACTTCAGATGCGCAGAAAACAGCGCAGAAAGAGGATATAATGTTCGCGAAGGCAAAAGTGGGCATGAAACAAAGACGTGGATGATAGGGCGAATGCCCGTCAGTCCAGGAAATCTTTGATTTCCCGGACTGGCACTGCGATACAGGAAGAGGGAAATCCAATGAAAACAGTTGCAATCGTGGCGTGTTCCAACGGGCAGAAAGAAGAATATCGAAGCCAGAACGAGGAACTGGCACGGTATCTGGAGGAAACGGGACACAAGGTTTTATGGAGCAATTATATCTATGAAAAAAATGCCGCATTTTCAGGTACGGGAGCAGAGCGCGCTGCGGAACTGATGCGTTTCTTCAATGACCCGGAGGTGGAGGAGATCTATGACATTTCCGGAGGAGATCTCGCTAATCAGGTGTTGGACGGGCTGGACTATGCCGCCATCCGAAGAAGCAGGGCGGTTTTCTGGGGCTACAGCGATCTGACGACGGTCATCAACGCCATCTATGCACAGACTGGGAAAAGCAGCGTGCTCTATCAGGTTAAGAACATGGTCTGGGGAGAGGTAAAAGAGGTGCAGCGACGGAGATTTGAGAACCGTGCGGCGCTGTTTGAACCGCAGGTTCGCTTTGTGCAGGGGGAGAAGATGGAAGGCGCTGTCGTCGGCGGGAATATCCGCTGCTTTTTGAAGCTGGCGGGAACCTGTTATTTCCCGGATCTTTGGGGCAAGATTCTGCTGCTGGAAGCATATGGCGGTGAGGTGCCGCAGATGGCGACGTACCTGGCGCAGCTAAAGCAGCTGGGGGCTTTTGAGAAGGTTGGAGGAATTTTGCTCGGAACATTTACGGCGATGGAGGCGCATGCGTGCAGTCCGGATATCACTGCAATGGTGAGGGAGGCGGCAGGAACGAAGCTTCCGATCGCAAAGACACAGGAAATCGGTCACGGAAATGACGCGAAAGCAATCCGGATCGGAGAAAAGATATACTGCGGCGGAGACGAAGCATGTCGAAGCGTTGTTACAGATGCTGAAAGGAGACAGTTGGAAACCAGATGAAAAAAGAGATGACATACACAGAACTAGCGAAAGAGATGGCAATCCTGACGGCAGCTGTGGCAATTATCGCCGCAGCGGTATATTTTTTTCTGGTGCCGAGCCATGCATCCGTCAGCAGTATCTCCGGTCTCGGAATCGTGCTGTCCAACTTTATACCGCTGCCGCTGTCCGCGATCACGATGATCTTAAATGTTGTGCTTTTAATTATCGGATTTTTTACCTGCGGAAAGGAATTTGGCGTGAAGACGGTTTACACCAGTGTGGCGCTGCCGGTATTTCTGGGAATTTTTGAGAGAATCTTCCCGGATTACGAATCGCTCACCGGCAGCCAGGAGCTGGATGTGCTGTGCTATATTCTGGTGGTCAGTGTGGGACTCAGCATTCTGTTTAACCGGAATGCGTCTTCCGGCGGACTGGACATTGTGGCAAAGATCATGAACAAATATCTGCATATGGAACTGGGAAAAGCCATGTCGCTGTCCGGCATGTGTGTGGCGCTTTCGGCGGCACTCGTCTATGACAAGAAGACGGTTGTGCTCAGTATCCTCGGTACGTATTTCAACGGCATTGTGCTGGATCATTTTATTTTTGACCATGACATGAAGCGCCGTGTCTGCATCATCACCGAAAAGGAAGAAGAACTGCGCAAGTTTATCATAGAGGATCTGCACAGTGGAGCGACGATCTATGAGTCGATCGGTGCATACAATATGCAGAAGCGCAACGAAATCATCACCATCGTGGACAAGGCGGAGTATCAGAAACTCATGAATTATATCAGCCGTGAGGATCCACATGCATTCATTACGGTATACACGGTGTCAGATATCCGCTATCAGCCGAAGCGGCAGCAATGAAGAATGCGATACAACTGTTGTAAAAGGGAGAAACATACATGGAAATCTACGATAACGCAGACAGTTCATACAAAACTGCCGGGGCGGAAACCTACCATCTGCCGGTTCTGTATACGGAGGACGAGCGCAGCAGCTACGCCGCGTGGGGCATAAAAAAAGAAAAACTGTTGCTGCCGTTCGCCGTTGCCACGATCCTGATTGATGCGTTTGTGCTTTGCGCCACGGTTGTTTATCTGTTGGCGGTAAGAAGGCAGACACCGGCATTTTCGGTCTGGATTTCGTGCTGGGGAGGTCTGGTCGGTGATGTCTCCTACGGTGTGGCGCTGGTCTTGACGGTTCTTATTTTAAAGCCGCTTGACTGGTTGTTCGATAAAATTATGCACAGACCGGAGGAACCAAAGATGCTGCAGGTGACGCCGAAGGAAACGGGCGTCTCGTATTTCCTGCTTCGCGGTACAACGGTACTTGCGCAGGGAATGCTCACGTGGGATGCGTGGGAGGCTGCGCTCACTGTGGAGACGAATGAGATATTGCTCGAGGGGCAGAGACTGCGGATCGGAAGCAATACGATCGCATCGATCTATCCGCCTGAAAAACAGAAGCCGTGGATGGATCATCCGGCGGAGCAGATAACGGGAACCATCAGCCTGGCGTATATCCGGGAAAATATGCAGGGGTACCGGGCGTCCCTGGAAGAACAGAAAAGGGAAGCAGAGTGGAGACGGCAGAATCCATAGATCTGCCGGTGGAAAATAAAAGAAAATGGAGACAGATACAGATGAGATATCCGAAAAATTTATCCGAACATGGAACGATCGGTTTTGTGGCGCCATCCTTCGGGTGTGCGACCGAGCCGTATCACACCGCATTTTTAAGTGCACAGAAAAAATTCAAAAACATGGGACATACCCTGGATCTCGGACCGAATTGTTATGCCGACTGCGGAATTGGGATCAGTAACACGCCGGAGGCGTGCGGCAGAGAACTGACAGAGTATTACTGCAGCGATAAGAATGAGGTGCTGATCTCCTGCGGTGGCGGGGAACTGATGTGTGAGACACTGGACGCGGTGGATTTTGAACAGATCCGGGCGGCTGCTCCCAAGTGGTACATGGGATATTCCGACAATACAAACATGACATATCTTTTAGCGACGCTCTGCGATACCGCATCGATCTACGGCCCGTGTGCGGCAGCGTTCGGCATGGAGCCGTGGCATCCGAGTCTTTCGGATGCATATGCACTTCTGCGCGGACAGAAGCATACGGTAAACGGATATGATCTCTGGGAAAAGGAAAGCCTAAAAGATGCCGAGCATCCGCTTGCGCCATACCATGTCACGGAACAGCGGATTTTGCATGTTTTCCCGGAACCGACGGAGGCACTTACGGTGCAGGGACGCCTGATCGGCGGATGTATGGACTGTCTGGTGAATCTTCTGGGGACAACTTATGATAAAACAACCGGGTTTGTGGAAAAGTATAAGAATGACGGTATGATCTGGTTCCTGGAATCCTGTGATCTTAATGTGATGGCGATCCGGCGGGCGGTCTGGCAGATGAAGCATGCCGGCTGGTTTTCCCATGTGAAAGCTTTTCTGATCGGAAGACCTGCCGTCTACGGGCAGGAACTGATGGGGCTGGATCAGTACCATGCGGTGTGGGATCTGTTGAAAGATTACGGGGTGCCGGTCATTATGGATGTGGATATCGGACACCTCGCACCGATGATGCCGCTGGTGTGCGGAAGCTATGCAACGGTGCAAGTGAACGGAAATGACATCTCCGTGAAGATGGAGTATTTATAGAATAATGTTAATATTTTTGCCGATGCCGGTGTTTAAGAGGGTATCCAGATCCAGACTCTGGGATACGATCTGTGCCGCGGTGGTGGCAGTGGCGTCATCCGGACTCTCTGTGGCACCGGATGTGGTGGTGCCGTCTGCTGCGGAAGAACCGGTGGCAGCGGCATTTTTTTTCTGCATCAGCCGGTTGTTGTCAGAAGCGACGAGCGCCTCGCCGCGGCTTGCAAACCGTTTGGCATATGTTGAGGTGCGCTGCATGTAAGCCGCATCAGCGGAAAAAAGTTCCTTGAACTTGGAGAGATCCGCACTCTCAAATAAGGTTGTACGGCTTGTGAGTGTGCCGTCATCATTGATGGTAATGCCGATCTTATCGAGTTCGGAAGAATATTCGCTGGTAATATTTTTCAACTGCTTTGCACTGCGCTCCAAGGTACGGTCCGAGGAACTGCCGGCAGAGGAAAGCATGTTGTTGTAGGTCTGAATATAGGCGAGCACGCTGTTGCGCGTGTTGGCGTCCTGGTCATCCGAAAAATCAGAGGAAGTCAGCCGGCGTACTGCCTGACGAAGCGCCCTGCCGTCTGCGAGAGCGAGCTGGTTGCCACTGAATTCACGGCGTTTGGAGGAAGTCCCGGCTTCCCGGTTGGAACGGTAGAAACTGCGCAGGTAATATTTGGAACTTAAGGTGGTGCCGGATCCGATATACGCTGTATTTGACATAGTGATTCCTCCTTAAAAAGATTCTCTAATATGTTTCGGCAGAATGCGGCATAGAATTAACCATAGAAAACAAAAAACGGATATGCTATACTAAATTCCAAAGAATTCAGCCTGGGAACAGAAACTACTGAATTCTGGCGACTGGGATGTATGAGAGGAGGATATCATATGGAAGCAATGATCTGGATAGGTCTGATTATTCTTTTTGTGGTGGTTGAGATTGCGACGGTAGGACTGACGTCCATCTGGTTCGCAGGGGGCGCGCTGATTTCCCTGATTCTGTGCCTGTGCGGCGTGGGACTGGGCTGGCAGATCGGCGTATTTTTCGTGGTTTCCCTGATTCTGGTGGCATTTACCCGGCCGTGGGCGGTGAAGTATTTAAAGCCGCATCTGATCCGGACCAACTACGAGCAGGCAATCGGTGAAAACGTATGTCTGACGGAGACGGTAGACAATCAGAGAGGAACCGGTACCGCGGTCTACAAGGGACAGGAGTGGACGGCGAGAGCCAGCGAGGATGGAAAAAGATATGAGGCGGGAACGATCGTGAAGGTAAAGGAGATCCGCGGTGTGACCATGTATGTCACCGAAAGCGGACTGATGCCGCAGGTTCCGACGACACCGCAGACAGAGCAAAAGGCAGAATAATATGAAGCTGGGAATGGTATTTGAGGGAGGCGCCAACCGTACGGTGTTCTCCTGCGGAGTGATGGATGCGTTTCTTAAGGAGGGGCTGATGCCGGATTATCTGATCGGCGTCTCCGCTGGGATCGCATACGGTGTATCCTACCTGTCGGGACAGAAGGGCAGGAATATTGAGGTTGTGGAAAATTATATCGCGGACAAGCGGTATATGGGCATGCGGCATCTCTTTAACCGGAAGGAGAAAGCATATTTTAATACGAAGTTCGTGTTTGAGGAAGTGCCGAATGAACTGATTCCGTTTGACTATGACGCGTTTGCAGCGTATCCGGGAAAAGTCGAGGCAGCAGTGACCAACATTCATACCGGAAAAGCCGAATATGTCGAAGTGCCGAGGGGACGGGACATGCGCGATACGCTGGTGGCGAGTTGTTCGCTGCCGATCCTTTTCCAGCCAGTGAAGCTTGGCAGACATTATTATCTGGATGGCGGGATTGCCGATTCCATCCCGTATGAACACGCGCTGGCGGAGGGATGCGACAGACTCATCGTGGTGCTCACAAGAGAGCGCGGATATGTGAAGAAGACGGAGAAGGCAGTCCGCCTTACGGACAAGCTGTACAAAAAATATCCGAAGATTGTGGAGAGCATGGATTCCCGGGCGGAGCGCTACAATGAATGTATGGCCAGACTGCAGGAACTCGAGCAGGAGGGAAAAATCTTCGTCATCGCTCCGGAATCCACCTATGGGGTGGGACGGACGACCACGGACGTCATCAAGCTCCGGAGGCTTTACGACGAGGGTTATGAACTGACAGAAAAGCGCATGCAGGAACTGCGTGCATATCTGGGATAAGAAAGAGAGGAAACAAACGATGAAGATCGTATTTCTGGATGCAAAGACGATCGGTGATGACATCGATCTGTCCGGCTATGACGCGCTGGGCGAGGTTGTAAAATACGGATTTTCCACACCCGAGGAGGCAAGAGAACGCACCCGGGATGCGGATGTGATTGTTCTCAACAAAGTTGTGATCAACGAGCAGTCCATCGGCGAGGCGGAGCACTTAAAGCTGGTATGTGTGACGGCGACGGGAACCAACAATCTCGACAAGGAATATCTGGATCAGCGTGGGATTGCATGGCGCAACGTGGCGGGCTATTCCACGGAGACAGTGGCACAGCATACGTTTGCATTATTGTTCTATCTGCTGGAAAAGTTACATTATTATGATGAATATGTAAAATCAGAAAAATATGTGGGGGATGTTTCCTTTACACATTTTGACAATGTGTTTCATGAGCTGAGCGGGAAGACATGGGGCGTCATCGGCCTTGGCGCGATCGGCAGAAGAGTGGCGGACATTGCGGGCATGTTCGGGTGCCGGGTGCTCTACTATTCCACCTCCGGAAAACACGATCAGCCGGGATACGAGAGAGTAGATTTTGATACGTTGCTCGCGGAGTCGGACATCGTGTCGGTGCATGCGCCGCTGGATGCCAATACGGAAGGGCTTATGAACGCCGGAGCGTTTGCAAAAATGAAAAAATCTGCGATTTTCCTGAATCTTGGAAGAGGACCGATTGTGGTGGAGAAAGATCTCGCGGAGGCGTTAAAGAGCGGTACGATCGCTGCAGCAGGACTGGATGTGCTCTCGGCGGAGCCGATGCGGGCAGACAATCCGCTGCGTGAGATCAAGGACAGTGATAAGCTGATGATTACGCCGCATATCGCATGGGCAAGCATTGAGGCACGCACGCGTCTGATGAAGATCATTGAGGGACAGATCCGGGAATTTTTCCATCTGTAAAAGAATGCGCCTATTTAGGGGCGCATCAGCTTGGAATCTGCGCATCCAGACCGCTGTGGAAGGACAGATTGCCGTATTCTTTTAGAAATTCCAGAGTGAGCTGTTTCTGCAGCTCACTTTTTGGTTCTGTATGCAGTAATGTGTGAAGCTTTCGCATCATGGTAAGGCAGCGCGCACTGCTTTTTTCGTACAGATCAAAAAAGCTTTCTGTGGAGACGCGTGTGGCATCCCAGGGATTCTTCCAGGAGGCATGCCTCAGGTTAAAAGGATCCGTGCGGAAAAACAGTGTGTCGCTCGGTATCAACGGGGAAAATAACGGGTATCCCAGAAAATGCTTCTCCATGAACCGGAAAAGAACCTTTTTTTGTCCGGTTTCATCGTGAAGAATTCGCATGCCGAGCGGAAGCGAGATGATTCCCATCCACATGGTGCTGCGATGAATGGAAAGTTCGGGGAATGCGTAATGATAGGCATCGTACAGGAGCCCGGCAATCACGCGTTTCTGGGCAAAAGTCAGCTGGATCGTATCGGCGGCGTGGAATTCACAGGGTGTCTTGTGGCGCTTTCTGGCAAGCAGTTCGGTGTCGATCTCTGTCTCGAGATAGGCATGTCTGGAAAAATAGCTTTTCTCCTTCTTGTCATGGTAATGCGTCATGGCATAGATATAGGGATGGCATGTGGTGTCGAGCAGATAGTGCCCCAGGAAACCGGAGATGTAGGCTTCGGCAATGCCCCGGTCTGCAGCGGACGAGAGACGACCGTAACTTTCCAGCAGTCCGTGAAAAAAGGCACGCGGCTCCGTGGTGTGTGCGAGGGCACCGAGATTGTGGCGGTGCAGGGCATAGGACGGAAGATAATAGAAAAACAGATCCGGTCCCTGCAGTCCGAACGCATAAGCGCTGCGGTTATAAAACAGATTTTTTTTCTGGAAATTACATTTTAACTGGTGATAGATTTCTTCGCCAAACAGATAATGTGTAACAAAACCTGGCATGGGAATTCCTCCTTTCGTTCATCATGAGTATAACCATTTTATAGGAAGGTGTTAAGTGAGGAATGGAAGATTTAAGAAAAATGTAATAAAACAAATAGATTGACAATCAAAAAAAGAGTGTTATACTATCACGTAGTAATGGAAACTATATAATATAGTTCGGCGATAATCAAAACAGCCAGATTGTCATAAGATGATAGACAAAACAAGGAAAATGTATATCGGGTGGCAACACTTAAAATGCATTGCATATGTAAAAAAAGAGCAGTATTCCTTATACTTTCATCTTAGAAAAGAATTAGTGTGTATGGAAGAAAACGGAGGATTAAGTGATGGCAAATTTAGCACAGTCAGTAGAGAGAAAGGCATTCAGCGTGGCGATTGATGCAGCATTGAAGCATCTGAATAAGGATCGTGAAAAAGGCCTGCTTCAGATTGTTGATCTTGCAGAAAAGTTCATGGGCGATAACTTCCGTAAGGAAGCGTATGACGGAGCCAGAAAGATGATTCAGGATCCGGACAATAAATGGATGCATTATGTAAATCGTCTTCTGGATGAGACCGATCCCCATGTAGCAAAGATGACAGCATTAAATCTGGGATATCAGGCAGCATTTGTGGGAACGAAGACGATTCGTAAGATGAGGGAAGTACATAACTGTAACATCCCGTGGCTGATCTTAATGGATCCGACCAGTGCATGTAACCTGCGCTGCACCGGCTGCTGGGCTGCTGAGTACGGACACAAGCTCAATCTTACGTTTGATGAGCTTGACAATATCGTGACACAGGGTAAGGAGCTTGGTATTTACTTTTATATGATGACCGGTGGTGAGCCGTTAGTCAGAAAAGACGATATCATTAAGCTCTGTGAGAAGCACAACGAGTGTGCATTTCACTGCTACACAAACGGAACTCTCGTAGACCAGGCATTCTGTGACGAGATGAAGCGTGTCGGCAACCTGTCCTTATCCATCAGCCTTGAGGGATTTGAGGAGGCCAATGATTTCCGCCGCGGCGAAGGTGTATTTGACAAGGTTCTTCATGCAATGGATCTGCTTCATGAGAACGGGCTGATCTTCGGTAACAGCGTATGCTACACCAGCAAGAACATGGATGCCGTTACATCGGATGAGTTCTTTGATCTTCTGATCGAGCACGGAAGCCGTTTCGCATGGTACTTCCATCTGATGCCGGTAGGTATGAAGGCTTCACCGGAACTGATGCCGACCAGAGAACAGAGAGAATATATTTACCACAGAATCCGTGAGGTACGTGGATTTACAGGCGGTAAAGAGATCTTCGTTATGGACTTCCAGAACGATGGAGAGTATGTTGGCGGATGTATCGCCGGAGGAAGAAACTACTGCCACATCAACCCGAAGGGTGATGTTGAGCCGTGTGTATTTATTCACTATTCAGGAGCAAATATCCGTGAGAAGTCTCTGTTAGAGTGTTTACAGCAGCCGCTGTTCATGGCATACAGAGACGGCCAGCCGTTCAATGAGAACATGCTTCGTCCATGTCCAATGTTAGAGAATCCGGAGCTGCTCCAGAAGATGGTACACGAGAGCGGTGCACACTCAACGGATGTTGAGGAGGCGGAGCCGGTAGAGCATCTTTGCGGAAAATGTATGGAGTATGCATGCCAGTGGAAAGAGACAGCAGATAAGCTGTGGGCAGAGCATCCGTACCAGCAGAAGGGCTACACCAACTTTAAGAAAAAATAAGGGGCGATCGTTATCAGCAAGGCGAAAAAACAGATCTTAAAATGGGCATTGGTACTTGTCATCATCGGAATCATTGTTTATACATTCCGGGATTCAGCAGGACCGATCTTAGAACAATTAGAAAAAACGACACCGGCGGTCATTGCAGGCATCTGTGCAATGACTGTCGTGTATCACTGTGTCGAGGGCGTGATTACCACGCTGCTTGCAAAACAATATAATCGTGAATTCACATTAGGCATGGGTATTACCAATGCCTTTTTGTGCTCTTTTTACCGCGTGGCGACACTTGGCAGCGGAGCAGGGGTTGCCGCGATTGTCTATCTGGGTGAGCACGGTATAGAGTATTCCAGGAGCTTCGGAATGTATATGCTGCAGTACGCGTTTCATAAGATCAGTATCGCGTTTTTCTCAATGATTCTGTTCGCACTGAACTGGAATTATATGCGGGTACATTTTGGGGAGTATATGTGGCTGCTGCTGGCGGGATATCTTGTAACGCTGATCATCACCGTGGTTTTGATTCTGTTCAGCTGTTCCAGGCAGTTTCACCGCATGCTGCTTTGGGTGGTGGATTTCTTCAATGGAAAGACGAAAGGGCGGTTTGATCCGCAGGCAGCAATGCTTCATGACCAGTGCCAGATGTTGGAGGATGCATCCAGACAGCTGATGGGAGAGAAGCGGCTGGTTGCGGGTGCAGTGGGATTGAACCTCATCAAGTTCGCATTCTGGTATTCCATCCCGTATCTGATCTTTCTGGGGCCGGGGGAGATTACGCTCCCGCAGACGATGGCGGTCACATCGCTTTCTGTCATGCTTGCGGCAGTCATTCCGTCACCGGCGGGAATCGGCTCTACCGAGTTCGTCTTTACTGCACTCTTTTCTGGAATTGTCGGAACCGGACTGGCAGGCTCCGCGTCGCTTCTGTACCGCTTCGGTACCTTCGTATTCCCGTTTCTGGTGGGGGCGGTTGTGGTCATCATACGCCGCATCTACCTTAAAAAGATGGGACAAGCCAAACGATAGCGCCAGCTGTGATATGAGGCTGGTACACAGGGCGGAGAATAGTTTGCGGTCACAATAAAATGTAGGATGCAATAAAGTTCCAGATAGAAACAGTGCATAGGATATTCGTTGGAACAAAATGCGAGAATTTCTTCTCTGCCGCTTTTTATATCCAATTCCGTGTCTTTCCACGTTTTGACAATCCGCGGGATGTGTCCGACACGCCGCAGACAATGAGCGGACTTTTTAGTGTTCCTAACATCACCGCTTCACAGACAATATAAAACCGCGCGAACCGAAACTCGTTGGCATCTGCTATTGAAAATAAGGCAGATGCCAATTCAAACATCGGCTTCGCGCGGTTATGTTTTGTTCATTGGTGATGTAAGGAACACACAAAAGTCCTTAAATTGTCTGCCGGCCTGCGGACACACCCGCGGAGTGCTCAAAACTTGGAAAAACACGGATCATCGCAGATATAAAAAGCGGCAGAGTTAGAAATTCCGTATTTTGCGATCCGAATTCCTATGCACTGTTTCTATTCTGGAACTCTGTTGTACTTACTGTTATCGTATCACTGCCAGTCTATTCTCCGCCCTGTGTGCGAGCCTCATTTTGCGCTTCTTTTGAAAAGTTTAAGGTTTGGGAAATTGACAAACGCACAAGTCATGATAAAATTAACGTTGGCATGCAAAAAATATGTAAAGAAAGCGTAAATAAGGGAACATATGAAAATAAAATTATATTTTGATAAGGGTAATTTGGGCAGACTTGCGGTGGCGATGATCTTCGCCGCGGTATTGTTCTGGAAGATCGGCTTTTCGGTGTGGGCGCTGCCGGTATTCGGAGCGTGCTATTTCCTATTTAAGAGTCTGGAGGTGGAACTGTCAGAGAAGATCCCGTGGGTCTGGACCGGACTGATGATCGGCGCCAGCAGTATTTTCACGGCGTATCATGTGCAGTATCTGCTGCTGGATGCAGAGCTTCGCGCCAAGATCACACAGCCGAAGATGCTGCTCAATATCTTGTGCTGTCTGGTGGTATTTCTGGCGGTACAGGTTTTTACCAATAATACGGGACTTACCTGCATGATTTCCCACATTTTTCTGGTGTCACTGGCGGGAATCAACTATTTTGTATATCTGTTCCGCGGGAACGAATTCATTTTCAGCGACCTGAAATCCATCCAGACCGGACTTTCGGTGGCGGGCAATTATGAGTTCGTGATGGATGACCGGGCGGGCTATGTGATTCTGATTTCCACGCTCTATGTGGCGCTGATTCGCAAGCTTCACGTTTCCTTTAAAAAGAGAGTGCCGATGGCGATCATCTGTATCTCTCTTGCCGTGCTGAGCGGCGTGTATATCGGTCATAAGACGGAGTACATAGTGACAGAGACCTGGGAGCAGAAAGGAAGCTACCGCAACGGATATATTCTGAATTTTGTGCTGAGTGTAAGAGACTGTTTTATCGCTGCGCCCGACGGGTATTCCAGTGAGGCGGTGAAAGCGCTGGAAGAGCAGTATTCCGGCGGGGATAGCGGCGGGAAGAAGCAGGGAGAGAAAGACGCTGCCTCGGCATATGCGGATGTGGCGGCGGATCCGGGAGAAAAGCCGACCATTATCGTGGTCATGAGCGAGTCGTATGCGGAGCTTTCGGTGGTGGGAGATTTTTCCACGAATATTGATGTGGCACCTTATTTCCACTCCCTGAAGGAGAATGCCATTCACGGATATGCGCTGTCCTCCGTGTTCGGTGCGAAGACGCCGAATTCGGAGTGGGAGTTTATGACCGGGAACTCCATGGCATTTCTGCCGAGCGGTTCCGTGGTATACCAGCAGTATATTTCCAAGACGCCGACCTCGATTGTGTCCAACCTAAAGAATGACGGTTATACCTGTGTGGCAATGCATCCGTACTATGAGACCGGATGGAGCCGCAACGCAGTGTATCCGGATCTCGGGTTTGATGAGACACATTTTATCGACGATTTTGACCAGACGAAGCTTCTGCGGGAATATATTACCGACCGGGAACTGTATGAGAAAATCATTGACCGCTATGAGAGCCGTGCGGCGAATGAGGATCTGTTCATCATGAGCATTTCCATGCAGAACCATGGCGGTTATACGGAAAAGTACGATAATTTTGATGAGAAGGTACGCCTGCTGGGCTTAAACTATCCGGACGTCAATCAGTATCTCTCTCTGGTGCATGAGAGCGATTCGGCGTTGGAGTATCTGATCTCCTATTTTCAAAATGTGGATGATCCGGTGGAGATCGTATTTTTCGGCGATCACCAGCCGAGCCTTTCGTCCAGCTTTTATCCGAACTTAAACGGCAAGGGACTTTCGGGACTGACCGAGGATGAACTGGAAGATCTGTATACGATACCGTTTTTTATCTGGACGAACTATGAGAGCACGGAGATGGAACTGCCGGTCACCAGCATCAATTATCTCTCGACGCTGGCGCTGGAGCGGGCAGGAATAGAACTTCCGGCGTACAATCAGTTCCTGGCGGATATGATGGAAACCATTCCGGCAATCAATTCCAGAGGCTATTATTCCAAGTCTGCCGGAGGATTTGTGCATATCGAGGAAGCGACGGGCGAGGAAGCGGACTGGATCCGGAACTATAATATTTTGCAGTACAATAACATGTTTGACAAAAAGGAAAAGAGTGAAGTATTCTTTCCTTATCTGAAATAGTATCAGGAAACAACAGAGATGTAGCTTTTTAGCGGGCAATGTGTGTAAGAAGAATGTGGAGGAAAAAATGGAGAGAGTGACACTTGGAAAAACAGGGATTACTGTCAATAAGAACGGGTTTGGCGCACTTCCGATCCAGCGGATCAGCACGGAAGACGCCGTGAAGCTGGCGCGAAAGGCATATGATGCCGGTATCACTTTTTTTGATACCGCGCGGTTCTACACGGACAGCGAGGAGAAGCTTGGCGAAGCGTTTGAGGGCATGCGGGAAAAAGTCTATATTGCGACGAAGACGGCGGCTGCCAATGCGGATGAATTCTGGGAGCAGCTTGGCATTTCCCTGCACAATCTGCGCACGGATTACATTGACATCTATCAGTTCCACAATCCATCCTTCTGCCCGAAGCCGGGCGACGGAACCGGACTTTACGAGGCGATGCTGGAAGCGAAGGCACAGGGAAAAATCCGCCACATCGGTATCACGAACCACCGGCTTGCCGTGGCAGATGAGGCGATCGAGTCAGGACTTTATGAGACGCTTCAGTTCCCGTTCTGCTATCTGGCGACAGAGAAGGACATCGAGCTGGTGGAGAAGTGTAAGCAGGCGGGAATGGGATTTATTGCAATGAAAGCGCTCTCGGGAGGATTGATCAACAATTCGGCTGCAGCGTACGCGTTTGAGGCACAGTATGAGAATGTGCTGCCAATCTGGGGCGTGCAGAGAGAGCGGGAACTGGACGAGTTCATTTCCTACATTGAACATCCGCCGGTCATGACGGAGGAGATCGCAGCGGTGATTGAGCATGACAGAAAAGAACTCTCGGGCGAATTCTGCCGTGGCTGCGGTTACTGCATGCCATGTCCTGCCGGAATAGAGATCAACAACTGTGCGAGAATGTCCCTGATGCTGCGCCGCGCGCCGTCGGAGGCACAGCTGACGCCGGAAATGCAGGCGAAGATGAAAAAAATTGAGGGCTGCCTGCACTGTAATAAATGCAAGAGCAAATGTCCGTACGGACTGGACACACCGGCACTGCTTGCGAAGAATTACGAAGATTACAAGCGGGTACTGGCGGGAGAAGTCAGCGTAAAATAAGAGATGCGCAGATATGCAGAACGACATGCAATGCGCGTAATGCACACGTGAGGCGAAGAGGAGTGGGAGAATGAAGAAATACGAGACAGTCATTTTTGATCTGGATGGAACACTTTTGTATACACTGGAGGATCTGACAAAAGCGACAAACTATGCGCTGCGCAGGATGAATATGCCGGAGCGCACACTGGATGATGTGCGCCGGTTTGTCGGAAACGGTGTGGCGCGCCTGATCGAGCTGGCGGTTCCGGAGGGAACGGCACCGGAAGTCTTTGAGCAGACGCTTGCGATTTTCCGGGAGTATTATGATATTCACTGCAATGACAATACAAAAGCCTATGACGGAGTGATTGATCTGCTCCGGGAACTGAAGGCGGACGGATATGCGCTTGCGATCGTGTCGAACAAGCCGGATTCTGCGGTGAAGGAACTGGCGGAGATTTATTTTGAGGGAATTGTGAAAGTGGCAATCGGCGAGAGTGCCGGAGTGGCGAAAAAACCGGCGCCGGATACGGTCTATGCGGCATTAAAGGAGCTTGGCATGCCAAAGGAGGGCGCCGTGTATGTCGGAGATTCCGAGGTGGATGTGATGACAGCGAAAAATTCCGGTCTGCCGTGCATTTCCGTCCTGTGGGGATTCCGGGAGGAAGCGTTCTTAAAAGAACATGGTGCAGATCATTTTGTCCGCGAACCGGAGGAGATCAGAGATTTCCTGAATGCGTAGGTCTGTTGAGAAATGTTTCACTTTTGGTAAGGAAGTACCATTGCATGATTTTTGTACATAAAGTACAATAAAAACAATGAGAAACACAGAAGAGTTGTGCGGAATCACAACAAGGAAGGCGGCATGGTATGAACAGAAGAAGTGTGAAACATACGTTAACGATGACCTGTCTGATGCTGGTATTACTGGCATCCCTGTTGCTTGGGGCAACTTCCATTTTCAGTATCCGGAATACGACCAATATGGCGCTGACGGAATATGAAAGTGCGATGGATTCCGGTTACAACACAGAGATCAAGTCTGAGGTCCAGACGGTGATTGCTGTGCTGCAGGCAGAATATGATAAGAGCCAGGCAGGGGAACTGACAGAGGAAGAAGCGAAAGCAGAAGCGAAGGAGATCGTCCGCGCCATGCGTTACCGCGATGATGGAAGCGGATATTTCTGGATTGATGATACGGATTACAATCTGGTAATGCATCCGATTCTGGCGGAGCAGGAAGGAAATAACCGCTACGATCTGGAGGATCAGAATGGTGTCATGATCATCCAGGAGATTATGAAGGTCTGTAACAGTGCCGACGGAGGCGGATTCAATGAATTTTACTTTACGAAGGCGGACGGTGTGACGGTTGCGCCGAAGGTAGCATATTCCGAGCTGTTTGCACCGTGGGGATGGGCAGTCTCCACCGGTAACTACGTCGATGACATGCAGGTAGAGATGACAGGTGTGGAAGGACGTATCAACCAGAAGTTCGAGGTTCTCTGCATTGTGATAGTGATAATGATGGCTGTTATGCTTGTGATGGCCTTCGTGTGGGCGAGAATCTATGCGGCGAAGCTCTGCAAGCCGCTGGTGGAGATCCAGGGACTGGCATCCAGACTTTCGGACGGAGATCTCACAACGACTGTGGATGTGCGGGAGAAGAACGAGCTGGGAGACACGGCAGAGGCACTCAATGCCGCGCAGAAGCAGATTGTTTCCCTGATAGGAAGCATCAGCACGGCATCAACAGATCTGCGGAATGCACTGCAGTCGTTTACTGGTAATTTCTCCTCCATGCAGGAGTCCATCGGAAACGTTGCGGTTGCAGTCAATGAGATTGCGGAAAACAGTACGACGCAGGCAGGATCCACGACGGAAGCATCCAACGGTATCATGACGATCGCGGAAGGCATCGAGAAGATCTCCAGCGAGATGGAGGAGCTGGTCGGCAATGCCAATCAGATGCAGGAGTATTCCAATAAGTCGCTCGCTAAGCTTCGTGAACTGATCGATACGAACAATAAGACAGAAGCGGATATCGAGTCGATGTATACACAGACGGAGAGTACCAATGCATCCGTCAATAAGATCAGCAAGGCGGCGACGCTGATCAGTGAGATCGCAGATCAGACGAATCTGCTTTCACTGAATGCCTCGATTGAGGCGGCGCGCGCAGGAGAAGCCGGACGCGGATTTGCGGTAGTTGCGGAAGAGATCGGAAGTCTTGCGACACAGTCGGCAGATACAGCGCATGAGATTAACGACATTATCGGAGAGCTGACAGAGAATTCCGAGAAGTCGATGGGCATTATGGTACAGATGAATGATGCGTCGAAGCAGCAGGTAGAGGCGCTGAATCATACCAGCGAGATGTTTCTGGATATGCAGAAAGCACTGGAGGCGTGTACGAATTCCATCCGCGTGGTGACGGATATGATCCGCACTGCGAATGAGGAGCGTGAGAAAGTTACACAGAGCATCGAGGTGCTGACGCATCTTGCGACAGATAATGCGGCATCCACGGAGGAGACTTCCAGTATGACAACCGAACTGGAGGGAACGGTGGAGCGCTCCAGCGGAATGATCGAGAAGCTGGAGGGCGACATGAAAGTGCTTGCAGACAGCATGGAGCATTTCCGGTTGTAGGAAGACTGCGGCAAGAATACAAATGATAAGATGAGAATGAAAGCGGGCGTGTCAGAAACTGACACGCCCGTAATTTCATGTCTGCAGATATTCTGCGAATGTGAATATATACTGGGTACGAATAGGGAAAAAACCTTTTATATTTCACATGCGGCATCATATGCTGATTTAATGGCATGATCGATATTGCTCGGACGCTCTCCGGCACAATCGCCAATATAATGAAGCGGGAGCGGACAAGCCGAAAGATCCGGAAGATTCTTTCTTGCACCAACAGCCATTACAACGAAATCCGATCTGATCTCTAAGACCGAGGTTTTTTCATTTTCTGTTTTCTCAACAATAACTGCATGGTCATTGATCTCTGATAGTTTTGCAGAGGTAAGGATCTGGACATTGGAATGCTCTAATTCACTCATCAAAGTCGGGAGAATCGTGCTGCTTTCTTCCTTTGCAATCTGATCCATCATTTCAATAATTGTAACGTTACATCCGCGGGCAGCAAGGTATTCCGCAGTTTCAACACCTACAAGACCACCGCCGATGACAGAGACGTTGCCGAATACAATTTCTTTTTTAGCAAGAATATCCCATGCACTTGTAACGATTGGAAGATCTTTGCCCGGAACAGGAATGATTGCATTCGTTGCACCTGTTGCAACAATTACTTCATCAAACGAATCATAGTCTTTTCCGGTAAATTCCTGGCCCAGACGGAATGTCACTGATAATTCGGGAAGCACGTTAAGATAGTAGTTAATGCTTCTCATCATTTCTTCTTTTCGGGGTGGAACGCTGGCAATAAGAAGCTGACCACCGATCTGGAGTGACTTTTCAAATATAGTTACCTGATGGCCTCTCAGAGCGGCGACACGTGCTGCTTCAAGTCCTGCAATTCCTGCACCGATAATTGCAATTCGCTTTGCTGTGACTGCAGGAGTAATCTGACGGCTTGTCTCATAACCATTCTCGGCATTTAATACACAGCTTAGGAATGCACGGTTTTGGATATTGTCTGTACATCCTTTATTACACATCATACATGTTCTGACATCGCAGCAGTGTCCATCGGCACACTTGTTTGCAAAATCAGGATCGGTAAGCAGTGAACGCCCGAGTGCAACGATGTCAGCAGAGCCATTTGTAATAACGGCTTCAGCAGCTTCCGGTGTTACAATACGACCAACCACGGATACGGGAATGGAAACGAGTTCCTTGATTTTTTTAGAGTATGAAACCATAAAACCATATGGCTGTGTTCCCATAGCAGGAATGGTATCCCCCATATTTCCGGTGTGGTTAGCCTGCGCGACATGCAATGTGTCAACACCGGCAGCTTCTAATTCTTTTGCAAAAATGCAGGCCTCATCAAGTGGAAGACCACCTTTTCCCCGAAAGCTGTTATCTCCAAGAGGAGTTACGATTGGAAGCTTGTAGTCGATAACCATATCTGGGACAATTGCTTTTAAACGCCGTACAAGAGTTAAGGCGAAACGTGTACGGTTTGCAAGGTCTCCGCCATATTCATCTGTTCTGTGATTTAAAATAGGAGAGCAGAGCGATCCGACAAGGCGGTCTCCATGTACTTCGATACAGTCAACGCCTGCTTTGTGGGCTAAAACAGCACAATTTTCCATGTGCTTAATAATTTCATCCAGTTCTTCCGCAGTTACTTCATTTACAAAGTGCTGCATATCATGGTGAAGTTTGGCTCTTGCCTCCTGCATTTTTCCCTGGTGAAACATTTCGTTTAAAGCTGCGACGTTATAGTCTGGATGGAACAGCTGGATTCCAAGCTTTGCACCGTATTTATGACATGCATCGGCAAGCCGCTGGAAGCCTTCTGCCTGTTGAGGAGAGTAAAGTTTTGGTGTAGGAGAGAATGTTGAAAGAGGAGCAACGTCTCCAATGACAATGTATCCAACACCACCTTTTGCAAGGCGCTCATAGAAACGAAAACTCTGTTCGCCGATAGATCCATCTTTTTCTTCGTATCCTGTTGTAAGTGGGGGAAACATAATACGGTTTTTAAATTCAATGTTTCCAACTTTAATGGGCTCTAATAATTTCATTGTGCACACATCCTTTCAAAGTGATTATCTTATTTCAATGGTGTTAAAAACTCTAATATGAGCCTGTCTAATTCAGCTCTTGCAGAACCGCTTGCAAAGTTGTGATTTGCGCCTTCAATTGTTTTGTAACTGCATTTGCCATTATAGAGTGCTTCATATCGATGACAGGTAGCATCATCTACCAGATCGTCTGCCGTTCCTCTGATAAGAAGAACAGCACCTGTATATCCCGCTGCGGATGAAAATGGTTCATACTGATATAAATCATGGTTAAAAGAAGTAGGGAAGCAAAGCCCTTCTATATCTGCTTTTGTGATTCCCTGTGCTTCCATTGCCTCGGCGCGGTCTTTACATCCAAACCACATGCCGGCTCCCGGGCACATGAGTATGAGAGCATGTGGATTAACGATAGGCGCAGCAGTGGCAGCTGCATAGCCGCCCATGCTCTGGCCTGATAAAATAATTTTATCAGGATTGGCAAAATCCTGCTGTTTTGTCCAGTTTATAATATCTTCGATATCATGTAAGATACCGGTGAATGTCATGTCCTCGAACTCACCGTCGCTTTCGCCATTTCCGTATAAATCAAAGCGGACGCTGGCAAATCCGTTTTCAGCCAGAAATCTGGCTGTGTGGGTATAGATATTTTTGTATCCGCTTTTATTTCCGGTAAATCCGTGTACGTTAATGATGGCGGGGAAGCGCGAGCCTTCATCCGGAATATTTACAATTCCGCGTAAGACATGACCTGAGCGGTTTGTTATTTCAACTTGTTTTGTCAATGCAAGATACCTCGGTTTCTGAAGTTATTCTGCGTTTGCAGCATTTCGTTTGTCTGATAAATTCTGTAACATTTCAGCTGTTTTCTCTTTTGTAAGAGGGTATACAAACTTTAATACAAGTACAGCTAATAAGTACCCGGCTACATATAATCCGGTATATGTTTTCCAGAGACGTCCGGAGAATGCTTCGCTCTGAACGGCCTCATTTACGTTAAAGCCTGCGATTGCAAGCGCAAAGCTGCTCATACTTCCGGATACGGCATTAGCAAGCTTACGGAAAAATGTATATGCAGAGTACACGATACCTTCGTTACGTTTTCCGGTCTGAAGTTCCTGATAGTCAATTGCGTCATTTACAAGGGCCCAGACTAATACCTGGAAGCCGCTGACACCAAGATAACAGATTCCGTTGATAATAATAAAGAGCATTGGGTTCTCAAGAGGGAAAAAGAATAAAATAGCATAAACAACAACTGAGAAAGTTGCACTATACATAATCCATTCTTTCTTTCCAAATTTCTTTGCAACAAATTTTGTCCCAATGAATGCGATAAGCGACCAGATAACGCTTAACATGCCTGAAACTGCCATAATGGCGACATTTCCGAAATAGTCACGGAATAAGTAGGTATTTAAGCCGTTTACCATACCGGCACCAACGATACCGATAAAGCTGGATAACATAACACCAAGTAAAGCTTTGTTTTTGGAGATGGCTTTCAGCACGTCTAAATAGTTAAGCTTCTCTTTTTCTTTGGCAACTGGCTCGGTGATAATACGCTCCTTGCACCAGTGTGATGTAAACATAAGGCAGATCAAACCAACAACAGCACAGATGGCTGCCATAATAAGGAAGTGGCTTGGTACAGGCTGGTTGTCTTTGTATAAGAATAATGGACCGGCAATAACGATGACGGTCATAAAGATTGTGCCGCCAAGACTTCTGAAGCGTGAAAGGTCGGTCCGTTGGTTTACATCATCTGTCATAACACTTGAAAGACTTCCAAATGGTACGCTTACACATGTGTACATAATTTCATATACAACATATGTGATGAACATGTAAGCAATACGGGCGCCATAAGCAAAATTGCTTACGTTGACGAAGCCTAAGATACAAAGGACTGCGGTTGGGAAAGCAAAGAATTTAATCCACGGAATGAATTTACCCTTGCCCTTGTTCTGGTGACTGTCAACAAGTGCACCGATTAATGGATCGTTTATGGCATCCCAAAGCTTTGTGATAAGCATAAGGATTCCTACGTGCACCGGGTTGACCTTCAGCACCAGGGTATAAAAAATAGCAAGATACATGGCTCGGAACTGTTCTGTACAGCAACATCCCAAATCGCCAAGAGTGTAACCGATTTTGTCCTTCATGGAAAATGGTCTTGTTTCTTTCATAATAAAATACCTCTCGTTTTTGTGTTGTTTTGGTAGCTACATGTTCATTATATGGGGATTAGAGAGATAAACATATACAAAAATTGCTTGCAAACTATGGAAAATTGATGTATTGTATAAATTGACAAAATGAACAAAAATATGGATGCTGGAATGTGCAAAATTAACATATGAAAAAACAGAGTTATGAGATGGAATATATAAAAATAGAAGATAGCGGACAGCGCAGTTTTGGACAGAAGAAAAACCATACAATTATTTTTGTGACAGGTGGTATGGGATATTTACGTCAGGAAAATGAAAAGGCGGTCTGTACCATGGAGGACTTAATATTTATTAAGCCTGGCAATAAAGTGAAGATTGAATATCGAAAAAACAAATATCCGTTAGAACTATATGTGCTCTATGTGGGAACAGAGTTATTGCAGAGCTTATCAGATGAAAATACAAGACTTGACGAGGCATTTGATATCGTTCCCTTTCAGGTTAAGACAGTTCATTCTGAGAGTGAATCTGCCATGCTTATAAAGAATATTTCCAAAAAGCTGTATTCAATGCTTAAGGAATCTCCTAAATTTGCACACACATTGTATGAGAAAAGCCTGCTGACAATGCTTCTGGTACTTGCGTTGCGGTCGTCTGTCAAGGAGGACGTACAGCTAAAATTAAATAAGAAAAAGCATGTTGTAATGGATGATATTTTCATATATATAAGAGAACACCTGACAGAAGATATATCATTGGAGCGCCTGGAAAACGAGTTTTATGTAAGCCGCTATCATATTGTGAGAGAATTCAAGAAGATGACAGGCGAAACGCCACATTCATATATTGTAAAGAGCAGACTGGATCTGTGCAGACACTATATAGAGCAGGGAAAAAGTATCCGTGAGGTTTATGAACTTGGAGGATTTGGCGGATACAATCATTTTTTCAGGGCATTTAAGAAAGAGTATGGTGTTACTCCAATGCAATATTATAAAAATCTGCAGATCGACAGGAATGAAAGATAAATTGATAAAAACAGCAGTATCATGTTTGAAATAATGCAATGGGTAACGGACAGTTTCCCGAATAAATTTTCAGTTTTCCCATATACTAACTCCCAAGCTAATATATAGCAAATAAGAGAGGCTTTATCCACAGAGATGGAAACAGACAAAGCGCTCTTGCGAAAATAAAGCATTGGAGGAAAATTTATGAAAGCAACGGGAATCGTGCGTAGAATAGATGATCTGGGCAGAATTGTGGTGCCCAAAGAAATCCGCAGAACGCTCCGCATACGTGAGGGAGATCCGCTTGAGATATTTACCGACCGTGAGGGAGAGATTATTTTAAAAAAATATTCGCCCATCGGAGAATTGAGCCAGTTTGCCGGGGAATATGCCGAGAGTCTGGCGCACACGACGGGATATCTGGTGCTGATCACGGACGGGGATCATGTGGTCGCGGCGTCCGGCAGTGGCAAGAGAGATTTTGAGGGCAAGCCCATCAGCGGACAGTTGGAGGAGATCATCGGTGAGCGGAAAAGTCTGGTAGCTTCTGACGACGAAAAGACATTTGTAAAGTTGACGGCGGACGATGCCGGCGAGTACAGACAGCAGGCAATCAGCACGATTATCTGTGAGGGGGACGCCATTGGCGCAGTGATCCTCTGCTCACGGGAAGAACGGGAGAAAATGGGAGAGACAGAGAGCAAACTTGTCGCGGCGGCGGCAGGCTTTCTGGGCAGACAGATGGAACAGTAGAACAGAACTGGAAAAAGGCATTTGAAACAGTGTGTTTCAGGTGCCTTTTTGGGCATATGCCTTGAAAGAAGCCGGGAGACATGATAATCTCATAAGGCAATGAGTTTCATGGAAAGTTAGAAAGGTGGAAACATATGAGCGAAAAACTTGACGTGACGATGGGGGAAATGACCAAAACAAATGGAAAGTCTGGCAGGAAGGTGCCGAAAAAAATCATATGGACGATCGGCGCGGTGGCTGTGGCGGCAATTATTTTGATCATTGGAATTTGCAGCGGAGCATTTTTGAGCAGAAGTAATAGGATTCTGCTTGCAGTAAGAAATACCATAAAAGATCTGCCCACGGTTGTTGAGAATAGGAATGTTGCAGATATTATAGCATCCGGAAAATATACGATTGGTGTAAAAGGGGCTGTCAAGGGAAAAGACTTTGATGGAACGTTTAAATACAAAGATACACAGCTGCAGGCAGGGGGAACGATTTCACTTTTCGGTAGGGAGAATCTGGATTTTCTGGCAAACCTGGATGATGAGCAGCTCTGCGCAAGCATCCCGATGCTTACAGATAATCTGCTGGTATACAATTACAAAGAAGAGAAAGACGGCTACATAGTGGATCTTCTGGGAGCGGATGGGGTTGCATCGATCGATGCGGCACTTCGTGAACTTACCTCGAAAGAAGAACAGAACAGAGCGGCGCAGGAGATCCTGTCCGTAATATACGATGAGTACAAGACGCTCGATATAAAAAAAGCAGAAAAAGAAGAATTCATAGTGGACGGCAGCGTCAGAAAATGTAACGGGTATGAATTTACCGTCACAGAGGATGAACTTCTGCAGGTAATGGATGGAGTGAAGGAGGTATACGATGCGTATTACGGTGGAGCAGCAGATGCATTGAAGCTGAAGCTGGGGGAGGACTTTTCGCAGCTCAGAGATAGAGCATGCAGTATGGGGGATATCAATGTAAAAGTCTATGTGTACCAGAATAAACTGGCAGCGGTTGTTACGGAGGCGGAAAAGTCTGATACGGCATTCCGCCTGCTGTTCAAGGGAGGAGAATACAGAATGCAGAATCTGGAATTGCTCGCAGAGGATTTGGAGGGTGAGCATTCCATACTGGAACTGACAGGAAAAGCAGCAGGGGAAGAAGGGGGCTATGAGTTTTTGATTGATAATGGTGAGCATGATATAAACCTTGTGATTTCGATCAGTGAGGAGGTTCAATTTGAAAAAATGAGCGGCGACAGAATAGATGTGGGCAACATGTCTGAAGCAGATCTGAGAAAATTTATTTTGCGTACGGTTGGAACAATCATCACAAGCCACATCAGGTAACCGCAAGACGGGGATAAGAATACCAGTATCCCGGAGAGAGATGTGACAGCAGCCGGGCGTGTGAGTGGAGATGAGACTGTATTACGGTGCACGGAGATTGGAAAGATACAGAGAAGAACAAATATGGCAAAATAAAGCCAAGATGTGTAATTGTTCCACAGTATGGATCTGTCCTATAATGAGGACAAAGAAAAAAGAAAAAAGAAAAAAGAAAAAAGGCGGCGTCTGACGGGGGAGAAGACGATCAGATGCTGCGGGCAGGGGGAAAACATGGAGAAGTATGGTTTTGGCGTAGATGTCGGGGGCACAAGCTGCAAACTTGGTCTGTTTACAGACAGCGGGAAACTGATGGAAAAATGGGAGATTCCAACGGATACCAGTGAACAGGGGGAACATATTATAGAACATGTGGCAGCCTCACTGGAACGCAGACAGAGAGAGCGGGGGCTTGCGGATGAGCAGATCATAGGCGTCGGCATTGACACACCGGGAATTGCCGGGCGGGATGGAGTTGTCAGAGGCGCTGTGAATCTGGGATGGGAGGCATGTCCGGTGCAGGAGCAGTTAAAGATGCGCCTGCAGAAAAAGGTCTGTGTCTGCAACGACGCAAATGCGGCGGCTCTCGGAGAACTGTGGCAGGGCGGCGGCAGGGGGTACCGCGATATGGTGATGGTAACGCTTGGAACAGGCGTGGGCGGAGCGGTCATCCTGAATGGAAAAGTGCTCGCAGGCGCCCATGGAATCGCGGGCGAGATCGGGCATATGACCGTGTTCCACAAGGAGACCGAGCGTTGTGCCTGCGGAAAATACGGGTGCGTGGAGCAGTACGCTTCCGCAAAGGGACTGATCCGCATAACGAGAAAATTATTGGAGAAAAAGGATCCCTACACGATACTCGTCGACACACCGGAACTGTCGGCAAAACAGATTCTGGATGCGGCAAAGAGAGGCGACCGTCTGGCACTGGATGCTGTGGAGGTTCTGGGAAAAGCGCTGGGAAGCGCGCTCGCAGCCGTGGCGGAAGTGATAGATCCAGAGGTCTTTGTGATCGGTGGAGGAATCGCCAGGGCGGGAGAGATCATCCTGCGTATCGTACATAAATATTACAGACCCGACGTACTGCCAGCAGGTGCGGACATTCCGTTTGAACTGGCGCGTCTGGGAAATGATGCCGGCATGTACGGCAGCATGAAACTCCTGCTGGACTCCTCAGACGAAAAATAACTGCCGGATTTCTGAAGCCGGAATGGACGATGTTTTATGATGGAGATGTCAGAAAATACGAAGTTCCAGAATACAGCCGGCAGCGACATTCTGATCGCAAAATCCGGTTTTTCTAACCATGCCGCGTCGAACATCCTCGATGATCTGTGTTTTTCCAAGTTTGGAACATTCCACGGGGGGTGTCCGCAATCCGCAGACAATTTAAGGACTTTTGTGTGTGCCCCTTGTTGGCACCACTGAACACAACATAACCGCGCGAAGCCGCTGTCTGAGTTGTCATCTGCCCTGTTTTCAATAGCAGATGACAGCGAGTTCGGTTCGCGCGGTTTTATATTGTCTGTGAAGCGGTGCCACTAGGGGCACCAGAAAGTCCGCTCATTGTCTGCGGTTTGTCGGACACTCCCCGTGAACTGTCCAAACGTGGAAAGACACAGAATTCGATGTCCGACGCGGCACGGAAGAAATACTCGGATTTTACTCCAAAGAATGCCGCTGCCGGCTGCATCTGGAACTTATCGTTTTCTCTCTCTCCATATAAAACATATGCCGTTCTATGCTTCAGAAATCCGGCAGTTATTTTTGGGAGAGGGTACATGCCGGATAAACTTGTGAAACATGCCGCGACAGTGTACAATAGAGGTAATTAACGCAGAACGGAGAAGATGCAGTTTGAAATTTATACATATCGCAGACGTACATCTCGGGGTAATGCCGGATCAGGGAAAGCCGTGGAGTGAGCAGCGGGCGCGGCAGATCTGGGATTCTTTTGCAGATGTGATCGGGGTGGCAAAAAGAGAAAAACCGGAGTTTCTGTTTGTGACGGGGGATCTTTTCCACGCACAGCCGCTCAAAAAGGAGGTGCGGGAGGTCAGCCGCCTTTTCGGAGAGATTCCGGACACACAGGTTCTTTTGATTGCCGGCAATCATGATTATCTCAGGGAAAAGTCGTATTACCTCGCGGATTTGTGGCCGGATAACGTGACAGTATTTAAGAAAGAGGAAGCGGAAGCAGTCGATTTTCCGGAATACAACACGACCGTATACGGGCTAAGCTACTGGCACAGGGAGATCCGTGACAGACGGTATGATGATCTGCGCCCTGTAAACCGCAGCAGGTGCAACATCCTGCTGGCGCATGGCGGCGATGAGCGCCATATTCCGTTTTCGGCGGAGCGGATATTACAGAACGGATTTGATTATATTGCGGCGGGACACATTCACAGGAGCGGCTGGCTTATGCCGCACAAGGCGGTAATGGCGGGAAGTCTGGAGCCGACAGACTGCAACGACACCGGATCGCACGGATACTGGATGGGAACGTTCGGCGCAGCGGGGGCAGATGTGTATTTTTATCCGCTGCGCCATTGCGAATATTGTCATGAGACGTATCAGGCAGACCGGAACACGACAGACCGTATGCTGTGGGACTGGGCAAAGGAGCTGTTGGAGCAGAGACCGGAGTATCAGTATTTCCGTCTGTATATCAAAGGGAAAAAAGATCCGGAGTATTCCTTTGCTGTGCAGGAGATCGGGAAGCTCGACCGGATTGTGGATATTACAGACCAGACGGTGCCGGATTACGATTACGAGAAGCTGCTGGAGGAGCACGCGGATTCGATACTTGGGGAATACATACGCAGTATGCGAAAAAAAGAACCGGGCGTCTGCACCGCAAAGGCACTGGAGTACGGTGTGAATGTGCTGCTCGGCTATGACTGCTGACGGAATGCCTGAAGTATGACAAAGAGCAAAGGATGGGACAGACATGCAGATTGACAGAGCCGCAATTTTTCGCTTTGGAAAGCTGGCAGATAGAACCGTGGATTTTGCCCCGGGGATCAACATTGTATATGGAAAAAACGAAGCCGGTAAGACGACGCTGCACGCGTTTCTGACCGCGATGCTGTTCGGGCTGGAAAAAGGCCGGGGACGGGCAAAGGGGACGGAGGGCTATCTGCGCTATGAGCCGTGGCATGCACCGTCCTATTACAGCGGTGCGCTGCAGTTTAGCGTCGGAGGCAGACCGTTTTATCTGGAACGCAATTTTTACCATAAAGAACCGAGAGCACGCCTCTGCAATCTGGCGGACGGGGAGGAACTGTCCGTCGCGTACGGAGATCTTGGGATGCTTTTAGGCGGAGTCACCCGGGAGGCGTATGAGAACACCTGTGATATTCCGCAGTGCCGGGCGGTGACGGGAGCAGAGCTGACCGGACTTCTGGCAGAGTATCTTTCCGATATGTCGGACGGGGGCAATGCGGGAATCCGCGTGACGCGTGCGGTGGAAAAACTGGAGCAGAAAAAGAGAAGCCTGCAGTCGCAGATCAAAAGTGAACAGGAGAAGCGGGAACAACAGCTGCAGCAGCTTACTGTGGAGCGGCGCATGCTCGAGGAGGACTGCGGCAGGCTTCGAGAGCAGATCGAGAAGGCGGTAGCGGATATGCGGGCGTATGCCAGGATGCACCCGCAGGTGAGGGACGGACAGCGACCGGAAGATGCCCGAACTGCGGAAAATGCGGGGACTGCGTCAGACAGGGAAAGGAGAGCTGACGGAAACGGTTTTCCTGTGAGAAGCCTTTTTCTGGGACTGGCGGCAGCAGTGGGACTGGCAGGAAATGCATGGTGGTATCACCGCGCGGGTTATGCGCCGGAGCTGTTTGCGGCGGCGGAAGGCGTTCTTGCCATTCTGCTCGGCATCGGAGTGGCAGGCATACTGCGCCATAGGAGCGTGGGGCAGGCGCGTGCAGGAGAAAATGGGAAGGAGACGGCGGAGGCGCCAGAGAGCGCGGCAGCGGAGAACGCGGTGCGCATCCGGCTTGCGGAGTCGGAAAAGCAGAGCAGACGCCTGCTTGCAGGGTTGGAGGAAACACTCGCGGAGAAGGAAACGAGACGATGCAATCTGGCGGAACAGCTGGAAGCATGTAGCGGGGCGGGCGCACGGGAGAGAGAACTCCAGCTGGAACTTGATGCCGTCGAGATGGCAAAAAATGAGATCATCCGCCTGTCAAGGGAATACGGGGACGAGCGGAGAGATGAGATCAACAGTGTGGTATCCAGATATGTCTCTGCGATTACAGAGGGAAAATACGATCTGGCGGAAGTGGACGAAACGGGAAAGCTCCGCGTGCAGACGGAGGGAAGAGAGGTTTTGCCGGAGGCGCTCAGCAGAGGAACGCTGGAACAGTTCTATTTTGCGTTCCGCATGGCAGTCGGAAGTATTGTGACACAGGAAGAACCGCTGCCGCTGCTTCTGGATGAAACCTTTGCAATGTATGACGATGACCGTCTGCGGCAGACGCTGCGGCTGCTGGCGGCGAACGGGACGCAGACGATCCTGTTTACCTGCCAGAGACGGGAGCAGAAGCTGTTGGAGAAACTGGGAATCGCATATCACATGATAGAGTTATAGTACCGTTTACGTTGTAGGCAAAGAGGGGCAGGACGGCACAGCGTGACACGCGAGAAAAGGGAAGGGAGGAATACGGTGGCTGCAAAGAAAAAGAAGAAAAAATATCGGGGATTCTGGATATTTGTCAAAGTACAGTTTGTCCTTTCCCTGCTGGTGCTCGGCGGGCTGGGCTACTATGTCCTTGGCGGATATGCCTCAGAGGTGAGCAGCATCCGCAAGGAAGCGGACAGTCTGGTACGGAATTCGACGGAGGAGACGTTCCGAAGGTACCGCACAAGCGTTGTGTATGCGGCTGACGGCAGTGTGATATCCAGGCTTAATGACCAGGGAGCGTCCTATTATCTAAAGCGCGACGAGATACCGCAGCCCGTGATCGATGCGGTGGTCTGTATGGAGGATCAGCGTTTTTACCAGCACAGAGGCGTGGATTTCAGAGCGCTTGTGCGCGCGGCAAAATCACTGCTTGAAAACCGGAAGATCACGCAGGGAGGAAGCACGATCACAATGCAGCTTGCCAGAAATGTATTTCTGACGCAGGAAAAAACCTGGCAGCGCAAGGTGGAAGAGATTTTTATCGCACAGAATCTGGAGAAAAAATATACCAAGGATCAGATTCTGGAATTTTATCTGAATAATATTTACTATGGCAACGGGTATTATGGAATCGGAGCAGCAGGCAGCGGCTATTTCGACAGTGAGGTCGGGGATCTGGATCTCTCGCAGATCGCTTTTTTATGTGCGGTTCCCAATAATCCTACCGTGTATGATCCGGTTACCCATATGGATCATGCAGTCGAGCGGCGCGACCGGATTCTGGGTAAAATGCGGGATGACGGCAAGATTACACAGATGGCATATGCGGCGGCGGTAGCGGAGAACATTACCTTAAAGCGGCCGGAGGCGATGGAAAAAAATAATTACGTGGAAACGTACGCCTATTACTGTGCGACCCGTGCTCTGATGGAGCAGGCCGGGTTTGTGTTCCAGTATCAGTTTGCGACGGAGGACGAGAGGGAGGCTTACGAGCAGGCTTACAGCGAATCCTACAGCGAGTGCCAGAAGCAGCTGTACACGGAGGGCTATCAGATTTATACGTCCTTTGACCTGCAGCTTCAGGAGGGACTGCAGGCGGCAGTTGACGATACCTTATCCGGTTTTACGGAGAAAAATGACGAGGGTGTTTATGATCTGCAGGGGGCGGCAGTCTGCATTGACAACGATAACGGCTACGTGCGCGCGATGGTGGGCGGCAGGGAGCAGGATTTCGACGGATACACGTTAAACCGCGCCTACCAGAGCTACCGTCAGCCGGGAAGTGCGATTAAGCCGCTCACGGTATACACGCCGTCGTTCGAGCGGAATTATACGCCGGAGAGCATTGTTGTGGATGAACCGGTGGAAGACGGACCGAAAAATGCGAACGGTACCTACCTTGGAAATGTGACGGTGCGCACCGCAGTCGAAAAATCAATCAATACCATTGCGTGGAAGCTCTATGAAGAACTGACGCCGCAGGTCGGTCTGTCCTATCTTGAGAATATGCATTTTTCCAGATTGGATGCGGCGGATTATGTACCGGCGACGGCGCTGGGCGGCTTTACCAACGGTGTGTCGCCTTTGGAGATGGCAGCCGGATATGCGGCGCTCGCCAATGACGGAATGTACCGCGAGCCGACCTGTATTATGCGGATTACGGATGACACTGGAGCGGAAGTGTATCTCGCTGCACAGGAGGGACAGGAAGTCTACCGGCAGAATGCGGCACGGATGATGACAGACGTTTTAAAGGGTGTATTTATCAACGGTACGGGGCGCGGACTGGGACTTTCAGATATGCCGTGCGCCGGAAAGACGGGAACGACCAACGACCACAAGGACGGCTGGCTGGTCGGCTATACGAGATACTACACGACCAGCGTATGGGTTGGATACGATATGCCAAAAGAGATGGACAGCCTGATGGGTAATACCTATCCGGGAAAAATCTGGCAGACCTTTATGGAGCAGGCACATGAAGGACTGGAATGGCTGGATTTTCTGCCCTATACGCAGATTCCGGATGCTTCTTCCGGGGGGACAGACGCAGAGGATGCAGCGACGGATGAGGGAAGCGCACAGGAGGAGACACCGGCGGAGAACGGAGACACGCCGCAGGAGAATGTGACGGAGACGCCGGACGTCTCGCAGCAGAATACACAGGGAACCACACAGGAAAATACATCCGACGCAGCGCAGGGAGATGCAGCGCAGCCAGCCGGGGAGAATGCTTCGGATACGCCGCAGGAGACAGCACCCGAGGCACCTTAAGAGAATACACCTTAACATTGACAGATAAGACTGGAAACGTTATCATAAGCATGGGTAAAGGCATCGGCAGAGTACATAACGGACAGGAAACGATGCAAGGATACAAATAGGGAACAGGAGAATGGAAGCATGAAAAAATATGCATTTGGAGTTGACGTAGGGGGAACGACCTGCAAGATCGGATTTTTTGAGACGGATGGAAGGCTCATTGACAAATGGGAGATCAAGACGAACAAGGATAACGGCGGAGCATCGATTCTGCCGGATGTGGCGCAGGCGATTGATGGAAAGCTGACGGAAAAGGGAATTTCCAGGGACGATGTGCAGGGAATCGGTGTCGGTGTGCCGGGACCGGTAAAAAATGACGGTGTGGTACACCGCTGCGTGAACGTCGGCTGGGGAGTTGTAAATGTAGAAAAAGAACTTGGAGATCTGACCGGACTGAAGGTGAAGGCAGGAAATGATGCAAACGTGGCGGCACTCGGCGAGATGTGGCAGGGTGCGGCAAAAGGCTGCAGAGATGTCATCATGGTAACGCTGGGAACCGGAGTCGGCGGCGGCATTATTGTCGACGGAAAAGTTGTAGCCGGATTCGACGGAGCCGGCGGTGAGATCGGTCATATTACGGTGAATGCACACGAGAAGGAGCAGTGCAACTGCGGACAGTGCGGCTGTCTGGAGCAGTATGCATCTGCAACCGGAGTTGTGCGTGTGGCGAAGCGTACCCTGGAGAAGACATCCGAAGATACCGCGCTTAGAAACCATGCAGATCTGACCGCAAAGGACGTATTTGACGAAGCCAAAGCGGGCGATAAAGTGGCGCTTGAAGTTGTCGATGAGGTATGTGGCATTTTAGGAGCAGCACTTTCCAATATCGCATGTGTTGTGAATCCGGAGGTCATCGTAATCGGTGGAGGCGTCTCCAAAGCAGGTGATATTCTCACAGATGCAGTGAAGAAGCACTTTGTTGCCACTTCATTCCACGCATGCGCCAACACAAAGTTCGTACTTGCGGGACTCGGGAATGACGCCGGAATGTACGGCTGCGTAGAGATGCTCTTAGATTAAAAAGGGCTTTCGCCCGCGTGCATCGCACTATAAACGGGATACGTTTTATTATGGGAAGCGGAGACTATCACGTTCCAGATGCAACCGGAGGCGGCAATTCTAAGCGCAAAATCCGGTATTTCTAACCATGCCGCGTCGAACATCCTTGATCATCTGTGTTTTTCCAAGTTTGGAACATTCCACGTGGCGTGTCCGCAAACCGCAGACAATTTAAGGACTTTTGTGTGTGCCCCTTGTTGGCACCACTGAACACAACATAACCGCGCGAAGCCGCTGTCTGAGTTGTCATCTGCCCTGTTTTCAATAGCAGATGACAGCGAGTTCGGTTCGCGCGGTTTTATATTGTCTGTGAAGCGGTGCCACTAGGGGCACCAGAAAGTCCGCTCATTGTCTGTGGCTTTGTCGGACACACCCCGGGGACTGTTCAAACGTGGAAAGACACAGAACTCGATGTTCGACGCGGCACGGAAGAAATCCTCGGATTTTGCTTCAAAGAATTGCCGCCTCTGGTTGCATTCTGGAACTTCATATTCTCCAATATTCTTATAATAAAACGTATCCCGTTTTAAAGTGCAAAGCGCGGGGGCGACGGTTCTTTTTTTATAGCGCTGCGCAGCCTACGCTTCCACGGCGCGTTTGCGGACTTCCGCAAGTGCATGTGATACCGGTGGAATGCAGATGATAATCAAGGTGATGATTGCCTCCGGAACAAGGTAGGATGCCTGATAGCCGGCAGAATATGCCAGCGGGCTCATGCCTTCCGGTGCGTATGCTGCGAAAAATACAACGCCGGAGATCGTTGCAAATACAAAACGTCCGATGACGCCGGCGATATAGCCGATCTGAAGTCCCCACTTTTTCTTATTGAAGAAACCGGCAAGACCCAGAGCACCGAATGCCAGCGGGTAGTCCAAGAGCATCTGCGGGATTGTGTAGAAAATCGGCTCCAGTACGAACTGCACCAGGCCGTAAGCCACTGCGGTCATAATGCCGACATACGGACCATACCAGTAAGCGATCAGAACGATGAAAAGCATGGACAGCAGAGTGACGGAACCACCCATTGGCATGTCGAACAGCTTGATCATCGAGCACACAACGGCCAGCGCGATCGCAACAGCAGAGTAGACGAGCTGCTTTGTGGTCAGTGCGGACTTGTGCGTGGCGTTCTTGTGGCGCACGATAGCGGCAACAATCAGAAGAAGGGCGATGACTGCGATGACGATTGCAATACCGACGGTAGTCAGATGGACGGAACCGTCACCCCAGCCGCCTTCCGGTGTAGCAAAAAAGTTATTCATAAAAAAATCCTCCTTGGTGAATATGTAGCCAGGAGGATTTGTCTGCGTTATTGCAAAAAGCTTCCTTACGCCGGTATTATCCGGTTCAAGTAATAAGGGTCGATGAACGATCATCTCTCAGCAGAATCTGCACCCCTAGCGTTTTCATATTCGATATTATTATAACGAACTTTACTATAACGATTCTATTTGGAATTGTCAAGTACGATTGTGTTCTTCTCCAGTTCTTCTGTGAGCGGCGCAATCTGTGTGAGCAGATTGGTCATGTCCTCGAAGAGGGAACTCTTGGTGGTCCCGAGATCATTGGCGTGATTGATATGCTCCATAACAGCGTCAAACTGCCGTTCCTCAAGGCTGAAAGACTGGCTGACTTCATCCAGCTTCTGCTCTGCGGCGGACATGGCGGTTGTAATCTGCTGGTGTACGGTGTCCGCACCGCCGGCAGCGGTTGTGATCTGATCAAACACTTCATACGTGGAATCAACATTTTCCATACTCTGGTTTAAGGCGTCCTGCGAGGTGGAAATACTGGTATTCAGGTTGGCGGTGCCCTGCTCGACATCGCCGATGCTGATATCTACCGTGCTGACAAGACTCTTGATCTCACTCGCAAGATTTTTGACCTCCTCGGCAACGACCGCAAAGCCTTTTCCCTGCTCTCCGGCGCGGGCGGCCTCAATCGAAGCATTCAGGGCAAGCATGTTTGTCTGGTTGGCAATCGAGATGATCTGTGCCATGCAGTCCTTGATCTTCTGAACGGAAACCTGGAAATCGGAAAAGGTGTTCTGCATTTCCAAAAAGCGCTCCTGCACTTCTTTGGAGCTGTCTTTCAATCCGTCAACACGCTGCTGTGCAAGACCGACAGAGCTGGCAATGTCAGATTTGACGGAAGTAAATTCACCGGAAGCCCTGTCCACATCGCCGAACAGCTCATGAAAGGAATCCAGCTTTTCGCGGAGCGCGGCATTTTCGTCCAGAACGAGCTGGAATGCCTGTGTGATGGACTGCAGTTCATCTAAAGAGTGCACTTCGCTGGTGGAGAGCTGCTTCTGGTAATCTAACAGGCAGTCCGCAATATGCGTAACAGGATGAAGATCTAAGCGGCTGGTGGATGTGGCTGGTGCAGCTGCTGTATTCTTTGGTGTTTTTAATGAAAACATAGAAATCCTCCTCTTTCTATCACAGATTATTCAAATACGACACAGGTCATGGTCTGGTTGACGAACTGCTGATTATAATGTTCTCCGAATCCGATCAGACCGGCGTGATCACCGAGTGTGGACATGGTTTTCAGATAATCTTCCATATGGTGTTCCTGTGAGAACAGAAGGTAACGGAAAACACAGTTGATGGAGAAAACACCGGAAATATGGTTGAAATCGCGGCGGATGCGCTGCAGCGTCTCATCCAGAATCTCGTTGTAATCCTGTTCTTCCAGAAGAACGAGCACATCGGAATCATTGACCTGTCTGTAACAGCAGAGACCATTCCCGGATACTTCCTTTAAGGAAATAATACAGATGTCCTGTCCGTTCATTTTGCCGATCGGATTGTGGAAGGTCTGGTTGATGATATTGCTCTCGCTGATATGTAAGGCGTCCATATAAGCCTGCTTGGAAGACCTGCCGTTTAACTCGCCGACATAGTATTTGCTCCGGTCAGTATTGGAAGCGATGAAGCGGTAGCCCGGCATCGGTTTGTAGAGATTCTCCTTGTAGACGGCAACTTTTCCGCAGTTGTTTTTCACGAAGGCATAGACGTCTGCATCTTCATAGACCGTTCCGTTGACAGAGACTTTTCCGCCATCCCCGGTGCCGCCGACAAGCGGAATTCCCGCCTTGCCGAGAATGCTGTGGATCGTGGTCAGCACACAGGCGTCATTTCCGGTACACAGGTCAATACAGACGGTATCTTTAGAACTTGCGTGGACGTTTTTTAAATCCTGTTCCATGCGTTCGATATATTTGACCGGCATGGTGGATGCCTGCTCCAAAACGTTGGCAACAGCGGTGACATTGTCATAAAAAGCAACCAGACCGACTCCCTTTTCGACGACCCTGGTACTGTAACTCATGCCGATACAGCCAATGCTCGGGACTCCCGGGAAAAGGGACTCCAGTTCTGTAACGTGTGCCTCAAACTGGTCTGCGTTGGACATCAGGATAAGAAGTCCCGGAGCGTGAACGCCCTGTGCAGCTTCTTTTAAGTTTCCTGTCTGGCTCATTCCAAAATATTGTTTCATCAGCGAACTCCTCCCACATCTTATTACAAATATTGTAAGCAATTTTGCATGATATTTCAACGCATTAATGCAATTTTAGAGAAACGTTTCCAAAAAATACCTTGACAATCAAACAGGAGAGACATATACTTTGAAAAGCAAATAATTTGACTATCAAAATATTTGAAAAGCAAATAATTAAAAGGAACAGGGAAAAGGAGAAGAAACATGTTAGAGAAGATGAGACCGATCATTGCGGAGCAGTTAAACGTACAGGAGTCTGAGATTAAAGAGAACACAAAGTTAAAGGAAGATCTGGGTGCGGATTCGCTGGATCTGTTTGAACTTGTCATGGCGCTGGAGGAGGAATTCGGCGTGGAGATTCCGTCGGAGGATCTGGAATCGATCGTGACGGTCGGAGATGTGATCACATATTTGAAGAACCGCGGGGTTACAGCATAGGCGAAGACAGCAGCCGGGACATACCGGTGTTTAAGGGTAAGAAAACAGACCGGCAGGAAGAAAAGAGGAGAAGCATGGAAACAAGGGTAAGCAGATTGCTTGGAACAAAATATCCGGTCATTCAGGGTGGTATGGCATGGGTGGCGGAATATCACCTGGCGGCAGCGGTGTCGAATGCGGGCGGACTCGGAATCATCGGGGCGGCAAGCGCGCCGCCGGAAGTGGTAAGAGAACAGATCCGTGAGGTAAAGGCGCGGACAAACCAGCCGTTTGGCGTGAACGTCATGCTGCTCAATCCAAACGCGCCGGAAGTGGCGAAGATTGTCATAGAAGAGAAAGTGCCGGTTGTCACAACCGGTGCGGGAAGTCCGGCAAAGTTCATGGAGGCATGGAAGCAGGCGGGCGTGGTGGTCATCCCGGTTGTGGCGAGCGTTGCCATGGCGAAGATGATGGAGCGTGCTGGCGCGGACGCCGTGGTTGCAGAGGGAATGGAGTCCGGCGGACATATCGGTGCACAGACGACGATGACGCTGGTGCCGCAGGTGGCGGACGCGGTGTCAGTTCCGGTCATTGCGGCGGGCGGTATCGCGGACGGAAGAGGGATCGCAGCCTCCTTTATGCTTGGTGCAGAGGGGGTACAGATGGGAACCCGGTTTGTCGTGGCGAAGGAGTCTATTGTACATGAAAATTACAAGGAACGGATCGTAAAGGCGCGCGACATTGATTCCGAGGTTACAGGCATGAGCACCGGACATCCAATCCGGGTTCTGCGCAATGCGATGAGCCGCGAATATTTAAAGCTCGAAAAAGAGGGCGCCGGATTTGAGGAACTGGAGCAGCTGACGCTTGGCTCCCTCCGAAAGGCAGTGATGGACGGGGATGTGGTGCACGGCAGCCTGATGGCAGGACAGTGCGCGGGACTTGTGAAAAAAGAACAGACCTGTCAGCAGATGATAGAGGAACTGATGGCGCAGACCGCGGGGCTTTTAGGTGACGGAGATTTTTGGGGAAAGAAGAGCGTCTTCTTGGGACGCACATCGGATAAGGGAGAATGACATGGGAAAGACAGCATTTTTGTTCCCGGGACAGGGAGCACAGTACATCGGTATGGGCAGAGATTTTTACGAGCAGATTCCCGTGAGCAGGGACGTGTTTGCGGCGGCATCCGAGGCGTCCGGTCTGGATATTGCGGCGCTCTGCTTTGAAGAAAATGAGAAAATAAATATCACCGAATACACACAGATTGGCATGCTGACCGTGGAGGCGGCGATCCTTCAGGCGTTGCTTGCAGAAGGAAGAACACCGGATGTGGCGGCAGGATTAAGTCTCGGAGAGTACGGGGCACTGCTGGCAAGCGGCGTGATGGAGCAGAGGGATGCGTTTGCGCTTGTGAGAAAGCGCGGCATCTACATGCAGGAGGCGGTGCCGGCCGGCGGCGCGATGGCGGCGGTGTTGGGACTGGATGCGGAAAAAATAGAGGAAATCTGTGGACAGACTGCTGGCACGGTATCCATTGCGAATTACAACTGCCCGGGACAGATCGTGATCACCGGGGAGGAAGCGGCAGTTGCCGCGGCAGGCGAACAGTGCAAAGAGAGCGGTGCGAAGCGTGTGGTGCCGCTTAAGGTCAGCGGACCGTTTCACTCGTCCATGCTAAAAGAGGCGGGAGAAAAGCTGGGAGAGGCGCTTGCGTCGGTAACACTCCGGGAGATAAAGCTGCCGTATCTGGCGAATGTGACGGCGGACTATGTCCGGGAGGCGGAGGCTGTGAAGCCACTGCTGAAACAGCAGGTGTGTGCACCGGTACGCTGGCAGCAGTCCGTGGAGCGTCTGCTTGCGGATGGCGTGGATACGTTTGTGGAGATCGGTCCGGGTCATACACTGACCGGATTTATGAAAAAGATCTTAAAGCAGGCCAAAGTCCCGGCAGATACTGTACAGGTATACAATGTGGAAACCATGGATGACTTCAAGGAATATATGTCAAAGTAGAGGAGAGAGTCAGATGCTGGAAGGAAAGGTAGCGCTTGTGACCGGAGCGGGAAGAGGGATCGGCGCAACGATCGCAGAAACACTTGCAAGGGAAGGCGCGTTTGTTGTCGTGAACTACCGCGGATCGGGACAGGCGGCACAGGAACTGGCAGAAAAAATCGGCGGAGTCGCCATGCAGTGCGATGTGGCGGATTTTGAAGCCTGCGAAAACATGATCAAAACGATGATAGAGACGTATGGGCATCTCGATATTTTAGTCAACAACGCCGGAATCACAAGGGACGGTCTGCTGATGAAGATGAGCGAGGCGGATTTTGAAGCGGTTCTTTCGACAAATCTGAAGGGAACATTTCATACGATACGGCACGCGTCCCGCTATTTTTTAAAACAGCGTTATGGAAGAATTGTCAATATTTCGTCCGTGTCCGGTGTGATGGGGAATGCCGGGCAGGCAAATTACAGTGCAAGCAAGGCAGGGGTGATCGGACTGACGAAAAGTGTGGCAAGGGAACTGGCGTCGCGGGGGATCACCTGCAATGCGGTGGCACCCGGTTTTATCGAGACGGATATGACAGATGCCATGACAGAGAGCGCAAAGGAAGCCGTTCAAAAACAGATCCCGCTGGGGAGATGCGGAAATACAAAGGATGTGGCAGAGCTTGTGACATTTCTGGCATCAGACAAGGCCGCGTATATCACCGGTCAGGTGATCTCTGTGGACGGCGGCATGTGTATGTAAGGGAGTAGTAACTGAAAGAAAGTGAGGCAGGTATGAGAAGACGGGTCGTAGTAACCGGAATGGGCGTGATAACGCCGATCGGGAACTCTGTAGAAGAATTTTGGAATGCGGTGCGGGAAGAAAAGACAGGATTTGGGGAAATCACGCATTTTGACGCATCTGGATATAAATGCCATCTGGCAGCGGAAGTAAAGAATTTTGACGGGAAAAATTATATGGATCCCAAGGCGGCAAAACGCATGGAACTGTTCTGCCAGTATGCGGTGGCGGCAACGAAAGAGGCCGTTGCGGATGCCGGTCTTGTGATGGAGAAGGAAGATCCGTATCTGGTGGGAACAGCGATCGGAAGCGGAGTCGGAAGTCTGCAGGCGATCGAACGCGAATATAAGAAGCTTCTGGAAAAGGGACCGGGACGTGTCAATCCGCTTCTGGTGCCGATGATGATTTCCAACATGGCAGCAGGCAACGTGTCGATCCAGTTTGGCTTCAAGGGAAAAAGCATCAACGATGTGACGGCTTGTGCGACTGGTACCAACACGATCGGCGAGGCGTTCCGGAGCATCCAGTATGGGGAAGCGGATGTCATGATCGCAGGAGGTACGGAGGGCAGCATTTGTCCGATCGGAATTGCAGGATTTACGGCGCTGACGGCACTGTCGTCCGAGACCGATCCGAAGCGATGCTCCCTGCCGTTTGATAAGGAGCGGAGCGGATTCGTCATGGGAGAGGGCGCAGGAATCGTTGTGCTGGAGGAGTTAGAGCATGCAAAGCGGCGCGGCGCAAAGATTTATGCAGAGGTAGCCGGCTACGGATGTTCCTCAGATGCCTACCATATTACATCTCCGGCGGAGGACGGTGCGGGCGCGGCGCGTGCGATGGAAAATGCCATGAAGGATGCGGAGGTAAAACCGGACGAGATTCCATACATCAATGCACATGGAACGGCGACACATCTGAATGATCTGTTTGAGACGCGCGCAATCAGGCTTGCGTTTGGGGAACATGCCACGAAGCTTAAAATCAATTCCACAAAATCGATGATCGGACATCTGCTCGGGGCTGCGGGCGCCGTGGAGTTTGTAACCTGCGTCAAGGAAATGCAGGAAAATTATGTGCACGCGACCGTTGGCTACCAGACACCGGACGAGGAGCTGGATCTTGACTACTGCAGGGAGGCAGTGGCGATGGAGGTGCCGTACGCACTCAGCAATTCCCTCGGATTCGGCGGGCACAATGCGAGTCTTTTGCTTAAGAGATATGGAGGCGAGGTGTGATGGAACTGGACATCGGACAGATCATGGAGATTCTTCCGCACAGACAGCCGTTTCTGCTGATCGATGCGGTGGAGGAACTGGAGCCCGGAAAACGCGCGGTGGCGCGAAAATGCGTCAGCTACAACGAACCTTATTTCGGAGGACATTTTCCGGGGGAACCGGTGATGCCGGGGGTATTGATTGTCGAGGCGCTGGCGCAGACCGGTGCGGTGGCAATCTTAAGCATGGAGGAAAACCGTGGAAAGACGGCATATTTTGCGGAGATCAACCGTGCCAGATTTAAGAAAAAAGTGGTGCCGGGAGATGTGCTGACCCTGACGACGGAGATCATCCGGCAGAAAGGACCGATCGGCATCGGCAGTGCGACGGCGTCTGTGCGCGGGGAGGTTGTCTGCGCGGCGGAGCTTACGTTTGCAATCGGCAGCAAGGAGGAGTAGAGGAAAAATGGCGGCTTTGTTTCAGAAGCGGAAAAAAGAACCGGCAGAAAAAACACCGGTGGAGGCAGCACAGGCGCTGCAGGAGACGATTGTGTGCCCGGCCTGCGGCAGGGAGATCAATAAAAAGGAAGCGGAAAAAAATCTGTATGTCTGCTATGAATGTGGCAGTTATTTCAGGGTGCGCACCAGAAACCGCATCCGCATGGTGGCGGATGCCGGAACGTTTACCCCGTGGTTTGAGGATCTGGCGGAGGCGAATCCGCTGGAGTTCCCGGGATATGAGGACAAAGTAAAAGCGGCAAAGGAAAAGACCGGACTGCATGAGGCGGTCACCATTGGGCACTGTAAAATATACGGCGAGGATGCAGTGCTCGGTATTTGTGACGCAAGATTTCTGATGAGCAGCATGGGGCATGTGATGGGGGAGAAAATTGCCTGCGCTGTGGAACGCGCGACAGAGGAAGGTCTGCCGGTCATCCTGTTTTGCTGCTCCGGTGGCGCCAGAATGCAGGAGGGGATCGTTTCCCTGATGCAGATGGCAAAAACATCTGCGGCATTGAAGCGGCATTCGGAAGCAGGGCTATTGTATATTCCGGTGCTGACAGACCCGACGACCGGGGGCGTGACGGCAAGTTTTGCCATGCTTGGAGACATCATCCTGGCGGAGCCGGGGGCACTGATCGGTTTTGCAGGACCGCGCGTGATTGAGCAGACGATCGGGGAAAAGCTGCCGGAGGGTTTTCAGCGGGCACAGTTTCAGCTGGAGCACGGATTTGTTGACCAGATTGTGGAGAGGAAGGAGCTAAAGCTTACCCTGTACCGCATCTTAAAGCTGCATCACAAAAAAGAAGGTTATGCCAATTTCGATCCGGTGCGGGAGGCAGACTGCCTCGAGGCGACAGAACTGATGAAAGAGCGCGCCACAAAGGCGAAAGCATTGTCCGCGTGGGAGAAGGTCAAGGCAGCGAGAAAGGTGGACCGGCTGGCGTCTGTGGACTACATAGAGCAGATTTTTGACGAATTTATGGAATTACATGGAGACCGGCAGTTCCGGGACGATCCGGCGATTGTCGGCGGTGTGGCGTATCTGGATGGCCAGCCAGTCACAGTGATCGGTGTGCATAAGGGAAAAGATTTAAAGGAATGTATGCACCGGAATTATGGAATGCCGTCGCCGGAGGGATATCGGAAAGCACTCCGGCTGATGAAGCAGGCGGAAAAATTTAAGCGTCCGGTCATTACATTTGTGAATACCTCCGGCGCCTTCTGCGGCATGGAGGCGGAGGAGCGCGGACAGGGCGAGGCGATCGCGAGAAACCTGTATGAGATGTCCGGCTTAAAGGTTCCGGTTCTTTGCATTATGATCGGGGAAGGCGGAAGCGGCGGTGCGCTGGCACTCTCTGTTGGAAATGAGGTCTGGATGCTTGAGAATGCGACCTACAGCATTTTATCGCCGGAAGGGTTTGCATCGATTCTCTGGAAGGATGGCAGACGGGCAAAAGAAGCGAGCGGCGTCATGAAAATTACCGCGCAGGATTTAAAAGCGCTCGGCGTGATCGAGGAGATCATACCGGAGTACGGCATGGCGGATCAGCCGGCACTGATTTCCATATCGCGTTACATGAAGAGGCATATAAAAACATTTTTGAAAAAACAGAACGGAAAAACCGGGGATCAGCTCGCTGCGGAGCGCTATCAGAGATTCCGCGTGTTTTAAAAGGAAGGAGACCCGATATGAAGGTAAAGATCGTGGGCACCGGAAGTGCAGTCCCCGAAAAATGTGTGACGAACGATGATCTTAGTCAATGGATGGATACATCGGATGAGTGGATCAGAAGCCGGACGGGAATTGAGACCAGACATCTGGCTGTGAGAGAGACAACGACAGAAATGGCAGTGGAGGCGGCGAAGCGGGCACTTGCATCTGCACATATGGACGCGGAGGAGTTGGATCTGATCATTGCGGCGACGATCACGCCGGACCGGCTGCTCCCGAACCTTGCCTGCGAGGTGCAGAGCGCACTCGGGGCATGCCGGGCGGTCGCCTTTGACGTCAGTGCCGCCTGCTCGGGTTTTTTATACGCGATGGATATTGCACGCCACTATCTGGAAGCCGGCGGAAGCCGGCGGGCGCTGGTGATTGGTGCGGAGACATTGTCGCGGATCATGGACTGGAGCGACCGGAGTACCTGTGTGCTGTTCGGGGATGGCGCAGGTGCGGCAGTGCTGGAAGCAGATGAGGCGGAGGAGCAGGCGGGCATTTTAAGCACCGTGCTTGGAACGGACGGCGCGGGCGGGATGGTATTGCGCTGTGACAACCGCAGGAATCACAATCCGTATGTGAAGGGCGACACCGCGCTCTCGTACGTGTCCATGAACGGGCAGGAGGTCTATAAGTTTGCGGTGCGCACGGTGCCGAAAGTAATTGCCGGGGCGGTGGAAGCAGCGGGGCTTTCGATGGATGAAATCGATTTTTTCCTGCTGCACCAGGCGAACCTTAGAATCATCGAGGCAGTGGCGAAACGCCTGCATCAGCCGATGGAAAAATTCCCCACAAATCTGCAGAAGTATGGAAATATTTCCTCGGCGAGCGTGCCGATTTTACTTGATAATGTCAATAATCATGGTATGATAGGAGAAGGCAGTAAAATAGTACTGGCAGGCTTTGGAGCCGGTCTTACGTGGGGCGCAGCAGTGCTCCGCTGGCAGGCGGTGTAGGCGGTGTGGTCGGGAACAGATACTGCTATGAACAGGAGTATGATACATGACCACGGATGAGACATTGAACGAATTACTGGTAAGGCTATTCAAGGATATTATGGAGATTGAGGCGAGATGTCTGGTGAATGAGGAATTTAAGGACATCAGCTACAACGATTTTCATATTATAGAAGCCATCGGATTAAAGGAGCCGAAAAGCATGACGGCGGTGGCAAAGCTGATGGATGTCACGACCGGTACGCTGACGAAGGCGATGGATGGCCTGACTGAGAAGGGGTATGCCGTAAGAGAACGCAGCAGGCAGGACAAACGCGTGGTGTGGGTGTACCTGACGGACAAAGGAAAAGCGGCATATGCGCATCACGAAGAGTTTCACCGCAAAATGATCGCCAACATCAAGGGACAGCTGAATGAGCAGGAGACGCCGATTTTGATCTATACGCTGGCAAAGCTCGTGGACTATTTTCAAGAGGAATACGGATTGGAGGAGGAATAGACATATGAGCAGAGGAGCGTTGGGCAAGAATAACTGGGCGCTGTTTTTAATGCTTCTGGCAGGAATTATGCTGGGCGGTTTTATCGGAAATGCTGCTGCAGGCGTTTCGGGACTTAGCTGGCTGAATTATGGGCAGAGCTTCGGCTTCGCCAGCCCGATTGTGCTGGATCTGGGCATTCTGGTGATCACATTCGGATTATCGATCAAGATTACCATCGCCAGCATCATCGGCGTGCTGATCGCGATTATTATTTATCGCTTGATTTAAGTTCACAAGAAATAGAAAAGCCTCGGGCAGGGGAAAACTCCTGCCCGAGGCTTTTTGCGTATGTCTGATGCGGGGACATAAATCGTCCCGGGGACACTATCCTGCTACAAAGCTTTAACAATTTAGCGGAATAAAGAAAAAAAGATTGCACATGAAAACATTTTATACTAAAATGTATCTGACGAAAATATTGCAGTGTATACACAGCACAATATACTAAGAGTAAGGAGACAAAAAAATGGGATATGTAGATGAAGTTCTTGCAAAAGTAAAAGAGAAAAATGCTTCCGAGCCAGAGTTCCTTCAGGCAGTTGAAGAGGTGCTGGAGTCTTTAAGACCGGTGATTGAGGCAAATGAGGAATTGTATAAAAAGAATGCGATTTTAGAGCGCATTACAGAGCCGGATCGTCAGGTAATGTTCCGTGTTCCGTGGGTAGATGACAATGGACAGGTTCAGGTAAACAGAGGTTTCCGTGTACAGTTCAACAATGCCATTGGACCATACAAGGGAGGATTAAGACTTCATCCTTCTGTAAACTTAAGCATCATCAAATTCTTGGGATTTGAGCAGGTATTTAAGAATTCACTTACAACACTTCCGATCGGCGGCGGCAAGGGTGGTTCCGATTTTGACCCGAAGGGCAAGTCCGACCGAGAGATCATGGCATTCTGCCAGAGCTTCATGACAGAGCTTTACAAATATATCGGTGCAGATACCGACGTACCTGCCGGAGATATCGGAACAGGTGCAAGAGAGATCGGTTTCTTATTCGGCCAGTACAAGAGAATCCGCGGATTATACGAGGGAGTTCTCACGGGTAAGGGACTTACATACGGCGGTTCTCTCGCACGTACACAGGCAACCGGATATGGTCTGTTATACCTGACCAACGCATTGCTGAAGGATCACGGCATCGACATCGCAGGCAAGACCTGTGCAGTTTCCGGTTCCGGTAATGTTGCAATCTATGCGATTGAAAAAGCACATCAGTTAGGAGCAAAGGTTGTGACCTGCTCTGACTCTACCGGGTGGATCTATGATCCGGAAGGAATCGATGTTGCATTATTAAAAGAAGTAAAAGAGGTAAAACGTGCGCGTCTTACCGAGTACGCGGCAGCAAGACCTTCTGCAGAATATCATGCAAAGCAGAATGGTGAGCACGGTGTATGGCAGTACAAGGTAGATCTGGCACTTCCGTGTGCAACACAGAACGAGCTTGACATCGAGGATGCGAAGATGCTGGTTGCAAACGGCGTTACATCTGTTACAGAGGGTGCGAACATGCCTACCACACTGGAAGCTACCAAATATCTTCAGGCAAACGGCGTATTATTCGTAGGCGGTAAAGCTGCCAATGCCGGTGGTGTTGCTACTTCCGCACTGGAGATGAGCCAGAACTCCGAGAGACTTTCCTGGACATTCGAGGAAGTGGATGGAAAGCTCAAGGACATCATGGAGACCATCTACGCAAACATTTCAGATGCTGCAAAGAGATACAATGCAACCGTTGGCGGACAGACAGACTACGTTGCAGGTGCCAATATTGCCGGATTTGAGAAGGTAGTAGATGCTATGTTAGCTCAGGGTGTTTGCTAATCGAGAATTTCTAAGATAATATAAGATATTGAGAAGTCCTGGAAATGTTGAATTTCTGGGGCTTTTCTTTATGTACTGAAATGACAAAAGAATTGTCAGAATATTCATAAATAGAAGATAATTTACGTTATTTTGAGGTCGTTATATACACGCGGTACACAAGTGATATACAGGTGGTATACACTCGTTTTTACTGATTTTGGATGCTTTTTAAAGCGTTTCCATCTGTTACTTTTCAGGATGATTCAGGCTGAACATGAGTGTAATGTTGATACCACAACAACATTATAAGTGTATTCAGTTTTTGCTCCTAAATCTTGTTTACTTCTGTAAGAAGTTCTTCTAAAGTCTTATGGGTGTACGTTCCCTTGGTGGTGTCGTTTTTCATACTGTGTCCCATAATCAATTTGATACATACGTCATTAGCTCCGGCGCTATCCATGAGTGAAGCAAAGGTGTGTCTGCCATCGTGGGGCAGGTGCTTCATTTTGAGTTTTCCCATGCACGTATTAAAATTGCCGTTCATGTAGGTTCCGTAGGAGTAATGATTTCCAAACTTGTTATTGATCAGGTATTTCTTGTTCGGATCGTATCGGTTCTTGACGAGAGGGATAATCTTATCGTTCAGTGGGATAATTCTGTCTTTCCCGGCTTCGGTTTTCATGCCGCCTACCATGTACTTTTCATCTAAATGGACATTTTCCGTCTGGATTTCCAACAGCTCGGTTGGTCGCAATCCAGTGTAAATCATGATCAGGATAATATCTACATTGTTGATTTCATATAGCTTTGACCACAGTGTTTTGATTTCTTCATCGGAATACCTATCATGTATCTGCTCCGTAGAGTTTGTCCATTCATAAACCAGACCTTCTGTTAAATCCCTGTCTATGTATTCATTCAATTTAGCGTACTGATACATAGCCTTCAGGACGGCTCGCATGGAAGAAATCGTAGTCTGCGATTTGTGATTGTAGGCATTTAAGCATTGCTGCAAATCATTTGTCCTGATGGAAATAAATTTGCGGTCATGTAGCTCGCTGAAATGATGAAATGCAATCTCATAATTTCGCCATGTGGAATCGCTAATCTGGTTTTTAAGCGATTTTCGGTATTTCTTCCATTTCTCGTACATCTCTGCGAAAGTAGGCGAGTCCGAGTATTTCATATGCTCCGGAACAACCGCACCGCTATTGTATTCAGCAAGATAGGTGTAAGCCATTTCCGGTTTGGCGAAGTAAGCCAGGTAGGTGTATTTTCGCTTGACCTTCCCAGTATCGTCTTCCACAAGTTTCGAGATACGGACAGCGTAGGGCTTTCGTCGTTTGCCACCAAGCTTGATTACGCTGCCGTAAGAGTTTGGTAACTTCATATTTAACCTTCTTTCTGCATTTGTTCTAATTGTTTAAGGCAATACTCTGCATATTCTTTGTAGCGTTTTACTCTTGCAATTTCATTCGGAATATCAAAAGCATAAATGGACTTCGGAAGCAGGTCAGAACGTTTGGTAGGATTAGCCACCTTGTACGCAGAGAGTTTATATTCTACAAAATCTTTTACTTCTTTTTCCAGTTCGGCCATTTTGGTTAATGGTATCTGGGCAACGTCTTTTCCAGTCTCATTTGAATAGACGTGGATCACGCCATCTTCGGCAAATTTTTTTACATCAACAGATCCGGTTGCAGAATCGAAGGAATCCTGTAAATGGGCTTCCTGAAGAAGTTCATATTCAACCGTATAGCCGATATCATGCAGATAGGAGAGGACACCGTAATAAGGCTGTTCATATTTGTTAATGTAGTATTTGCGTATTTCAAAGGAATTGAAATAGTCATCAATGATTGCATTCACAAAATCATTGGTGCATTCGCAATATTGCATTAAATCTCCATTCTCATTAGGAATAAATGCTTCCATAGGGATCTTGTAACCGCTGGCTAGTACTTTGAGAAAGCTCTCTGTTACAGGTTTCTTACCGTTCTCTACGTTGCAGTAATGCGTTCTGGAAATTCCAAAGTCTTTTGCTAGTTGGTTCTGTGATACCCCCCTTTCTTTTCGGATTTGAATGATCCGTTCCCGGATTTCATCTTGATTTGTCAGCATTTTTCATGTACTCCTTTCATTTACACATCATATTTGCTCGTACCATATAAGAAACAGAATTGTTTATATGTACTATATAGTACATGATTAGTATAGACAACAACAGCAACAATGTCAACAAAAATATGGAGGAGAAACAAGTGAAAAAAGATGAAGTAAAACTGCTGATGAAGCAAAATCAGGTAAAGCAGTGGGAAGTGGCGGAAGCAATGGGAATTTCCGAATTTACGCTTTGCAGATGGCTCAGGAAGGACTTGAAGGGGAAACAGCTTGAACGGCTGAATTCGGCGATTAAGAAGGTCAGAAGCGGCAAAGAGGAGACACATAGAGAGGAGGAACGCTAATGGAACGAGTTACGACAAAAGAGGCTGCAAAGCTGCTTAACATGGATGTTGTGACCTTACAGTTTTTGATGAGACAGGAGCGGCTGCCGATTGGATATGCCATCAAGAAAGATGGAAAGAGCCGCTATCATTACATCATTTACAGAAGTATGCTGGAGGCGTTTATTCAGAGCGGAGGGAAATGCTAAATGGCAGGAAAACGATATTACTGGTTGAAATTGCAGGTCAGCTTCTTTCAGGAACTGATCATCAAACAACTGCGAACTTTGCCTGAGGGAGATAGTATTGTCCTGCTTTATCTGAAACTGTTGTTAAAGGCGATTAACACAGAAGGGATTATTTACTATCAGAATATTTTGCCGTCTTTACATGAAGAAATAGCATTGGATACGGGAGAAAAGCCGGCACTTGTGAAGCTGACGATTTCTGCTTTGTGCCAATATCATGCGGCTGTGTTCTTGGATGACCAATCATTACAGTTATTGTATTTGGAGGATATGGTTGGCAGTGAGAGCGCTTCAGCAGCCAGAGTCAGAAATCATAGGGCGAATCAAAAGCTGCTAAAGGAAAAAGAGCAGGCGGCGTTACAATGTAATGCAACAGTAACGGAAGGTAACACCACCGAAATTTCCAGTAGCACAGAGATAGAGAATAGTAAAAAGGAAGAGAAGAAGCCAAAGAAAGAGGGAGAACCAGAGATAGAGGAAATTCCTTCTTACTTTGCTGATACGGTGCTGAATAGTATGTTTCTTTCTTACCTGGAATATCGAAAAGAAAATGGCAAGGAAGTGAAGGGGAAAGCAATCGGTTATTGCATTGATAAACTGGAAAGTTTATCGAATTCTCCAGTAGAACAAGTGGCAATTATTAAGCAGACAATTCAGAATGGCTGGACGGATTTCTTTCCAGTGAAAGAAAAGAAGGAAAAGGAAAAGAAAAGCGGAAGCAATGTAAGTTCATGGTTGGAGCGTGAAAAAATACAAAGTACGGGAGGTGTTTTTGGTGACTAAACAGGAATTTGCAACATTAGTTGTAGCCATGCAGGCAATGTATGGAGAAGATTTTATTGGGACGGAAGAAGCGTTGGACGTGTGGTACGCCTTGTTACATGATCTGGACTATCATATATTATCAAAGGCACTCCAACAATATATGCTGACAAATAAATTCAAGCCGACCGTCGCAGAACTGCGGGATATTTATACAGAGCTGGTAAGTCCATCGATTTCTGATTGGAGCGAAGGATGGGAGAAAGTCAGCAGAGCAATCGGGCATTACGGAATGTATCAGGAGCAAGCTGCAATGGAAAGTTTTGATGAAGTTACCAGAGAAGTCGTAAAGCGCCTAGGGTTTCAGAATATTTGCCTGTCGGAAAATATCGTTGCTGACCGAGCAAGATTTGCAGAAATCTACCAAGCCATCCAAAGGCGGAAAAGAACAGAAGTGAACATAGGAAGTGCATTGCCGAACTTACGGGAAATGGTGCAGAATCGCTTGGCTGAACTGGATCAGAAAGAACAAAAGGCAATAGATTCGGAAAAGGACAAAAACTAACTTAGCAAGCACTGCCTGTGTTCCCACACAGGCGATAAAATGAGCGATTTCTCTTAAAGAAGAAATGCTCAAATTTATTGTTCAGGGAGAATTCCCTAACCCTTAAAATTATGAGAAAGGATGGAGCGATATGGCAAAGGATAGAGCCAATAGAACGAGGAAAAAAGAACTGAAAATTTATTTGAGTGATAATGAGAAATATATCCTGGACAGAAAGGTGGAACTGTCTAAGAGGAAGAGTGCTTCGGATTATATCAGGACATTGATACTTTTTGGATTTGTTTATGATGTGGATTATTCTTACCTAAGACAGTATAACGAAACGCTTGGAAAAATCAGCGGAAATCTGAATCAGATTGCGAAGAGAATTAACAGTACCGGGAATGTTTATGAAGAGGATATGGCAGAAGTGAAAGCGATTATGGACGAGGTGTGGAGGACGCAGAAGGCGATGTTGAAGAAGCAGCCGTTGATACATAATAAATAACTTGAAAATAACAAGGATGTTGCGGAGCGTATATTCTAAACAAAGAAAAAGAAAGCACTAAGTTTGTTTTAGGCACTCATGGGTGGAGAACTTGTCATTATACATAATATTGTATTATTCGAAAGAGCGAATTATAATAACATTCGGAGGGATAGATATGGATTATATGACATTAAAAGAAGCTAGTGAAAAATGGGGTGTAACACCTCGGTGGATAAATTATTATTGCTCTGCCGGACGTATTCCCGGTGCTGTAAAGATGGGAACGGTTTGGCTGATACCCAAATCAGCGCAAAAACCTAAGGATGGTAGAAGAAAGGAAAATAAACATGAGTAAAATATTACTGCTTGAAGATGATTTAAGTTTGATTAGCGGGTTTTCCTTTGCTTTTAGAAAGCAGGGATTTGAATTAGCCGTTGCCAGAACACTAAAAGAAGCAAATGAGTTATGGGGTGAGGGCAAGTATGATTTACTGGTTTTGGATGTATCTTTGCCCGATGGTACAGGTTTTGAATTTTGCGAAAAAGTTAGACAAGTTTCAAAAGTGCCGATTATCTTTTTGACTGCTTCTGACGAGGAAATGAATATTATTATGGGGCTGGATATTGGTGGTGATGATTACATCACAAAACCATTTAAGTTGGGAGTTTTGGTGTCAAGAATAAATGCTTTGCTTCGGAGAGCAAAGGACTTTAATTCAACTGATACAGAACTGCAATCAAATGGAATTAAGGTGCTTTTGCTGCAGGGACAAGTATTCAAAAATGAGAAGCTGATTGATTTGACTGCCGCAGAATATAAGTTGCTTTGTTTGTTCATGAAAAATCCCAATGTGGTACTTACAAAGGAACAGATACTGGATAAGCTGTGGGATTGTGAGGGTAACTATATTGACAGCAGTACGCTTACTGTATATATGCGCAGATTGAGAATGAAGATTGAGGATAATCCGAGTGAACCGCAAATGTTATTAACGGTACGACGTATGGGCTATAAGTGGAATGTTTTGGGTTGAGGTGTTCTATGAAAATATTTGTAAATAAAGACATAAAACATTTTTTTCTTGCAATAATGGTCGTTCTTGTAAATTTCCTTGTCCTGACGGAAGTATTGATTTGGGTGCTGTATGAGAAATTTTCTTTTTGGGTACTGTTACTTTCTTTATTGACAACGTTTGCAATTTTGATGGTCTGTTTTTTGTATTTTCTCAGACAAAACAAAATGTTGGAGGATGCGGTATCACAGATTAATTCTTATCTTGCAGGAAATGTAAATGCCCGTATTGAATGTGATGATGAGGGCGAATTATATAGATTATTCCATTCAATAAATTCACTAGCTGCGGTGTTAAACGCCCATGCAGCGAATGAAGCAAGGGAAAAGGAATTTTTGAAAAATACTATATCTGATATATCGCATCAATTGAAAACGCCGTTGGCAGCACTGAATATTTATAATGGTTTGTTGCAGGATGAAGCGGAGGAACTGCCAAACATAAAAGAATTTGCCACACTATCAGAACAGGAACTTGATCGTATTGAAACATTGGTTCAAAGTCTTTTAAAGATTACAAAGCTGGATGCCGGCTCCATTGTGATTGAGAAAAGTATGGAGAGCGTAGCTGATATGATGCAGGATGTTGAACTGCATTTTGCATATAGGGCCAGACAGGAACAGAAGGAAATCCTTTTGTCTGGATCAGAGGATATTTCACTCCTTTGTGACCGTGACTGGCTGATCGAAGCCATAGATAATATTGTAAAAAATGCGCTCGACCATACAGCAAATGGGGATACAGTTCGCATTGAATGGAAAGCTTTATCCAATGCCGTTCAAATCTCTATAAAAGATAACGGCTACGGGATTCACCCGGAGGATTTACACCATATTTTCAAGAGGTTTTATCGTAGCCGTTTTTCAAAGGATAAGCAAGGAATTGGACTTGGTCTGCCTTTGGCAAAAGCAATCATTGAAGCACATAGCGGCTCCATTGAGGTTGACAGCGAATTGGGCAGAGGGACGACTTTCACAATGAATTTTCTGATTTCTACAAAATTGTAGGCTGACTGTAGCCTTGCAGTAATATTCATGTGCTATTCTTTCAGACATAGGACAGGGGCAAAGTCAACCTGCCTAATATTAAAATCATTGAGAAAGAGGTGTTTGCACTATGAACTTATTAGAGGTCAATAATATTTGTAAGACCTATGGCAGCGGAGAGACCGCTGTGAAGGCATTGAAAAATGTCAGTTTTTCCGTTCCAAAAGGTGAGTATGTAGCGATTGTCGGGGAGTCTGGTTCTGGAAAAAGTACACTCCTAAACATGATTGGTGCTCTGGACACGCCAACGTCGGGCAAGGTAATGATTGATGGAAAGGATATTTTCTCCATGAATGATCGAAAACTTACTGTGTTCCGGCGCAGAAATATTGGCTTTATCTTTCAGGCGTTCAATCTTGTTCCGGAGCTTACTGTAGAGCAGAATATTATTTTTCCGGTACTTCTTGATTATCAGAAACCCGACAAGAAGTATCTGGAAGAACTGCTTACTGTTCTGAATTTGCAGGAGCGCAGAAATCACTTGCCGAGCCAGTTATCCGGTGGTCAACAGCAGAGAGTAGCGATTGGACGAGCACTTATTACCAGACCGTCACTCATACTCGCTGATGAGCCGACAGGAAATCTGGACACACAGAACAGTAGTGAGGTCATTGCATTGCTGAAAGAGGCATCGAAAAAATACGAACAGACTATCATCATGATTACTCACAATCGCAGCATCGCACAGACTGCAGATCGTGTATTGCAGGTATCAGATGGTGTACTAACTGATTTCGGGAGGTGTAGGGAATGAGAAGTTATTTAAGTCTTGTGCCCATCTCTGCAAAAGTACATAAACGTCAGAGTCGAATGACACGAATTTGTATCATTCTTGCGGTGTTTCTCGTAACATCTATCTTCTCTATGGCTGATATGTGGACGGATGCAGAAACAACAGCAATGCGTCATAATCATGGAGACTGGCATATTGCTTTACAAAATGTTTCGGAGGATGAAGCAGAACAGATTAGAAAGAACTCTGGAGTTGCAGTTTCTTCTTGGTACGATGAGATAAATACCGATGCAGAACAGAATTATTACATAGATGGTAAAAATGCAGTTTTATATGGCATTGAGGAAAGCTACATTACAGATATTATGAAGTATCCGACAGAGGGAGTGTACCCGCAGAATGAAAATGAAGTTGCTCTTAGTGCTGATGCAAAAGAACTTTTTAGTGTAAAGATTGGAGATGAAATTACTTTAGATACTCCTATGGGAGACGTTAAATATACCATTTCCGGATTTTATGAGGATGATACAGAGTATAACGATATTATTGGTGGATGCTGTGTGTTTATGAATCGGAAGGCTTTTGACGAAATCCGTAGGCTTAACGGTATAGAGTCTGCATCTCAATTCTACATTCGTTTCCAAAATGAAAACGGTCTGAAGAAAACGATTGCAGATATAATGCAACAATATAATCTGACTGCCGAAAATGTAAAGGAGAATACAGCTGTTTTAGGAATGTTGGGAGCCAGCAGTAACGAAAGTGTAAATGGACTTTATCCATTGGCAGTGGCTTGTTTTGTTATTATATTGATTGCAGGTGTATTTATGATTTCAAGCTGTATGAATAGCAATGTGGCACAACGGACAAAGTTTTTCGGTATGATGCGTTGTATTGGTGCAAGCAAGCAGCAGATAATCCGTTTTGTCAGGCTTGAAGCACTAAACTGGTGTAAAACGGCAATCCCGATGGGCTGTGTATTGGGGACAGTGACCTGTTGGATATTATGTGCAATCTTAAGGTTTTTTGTGAAAGGTGAATGGGTTGATATGCCACTTTTTGCGGTAAGTATAAACGGTATTCTTTGCGGCGCTTTAGTTGGTGTCATTACTGTATTTATTGCAGCCCATTCTCCGGCGAAGCAAGCAGCTATGGTTTCTTCGGTTGCGGCGGTATCTGGCAATGCAGATATGTCTAAAAATGTTAATCATGCAGCCAAAACAAGATTTTTAAAAGTTGAAACATCACTGGGCATCCATCATGCAACCGGCACGAAGAAAAATTTATTCCTTATGACAGGATCCTTCGCACTTATGATCGTGCTTTTTTTGGCATTTTCTGCCTGCCTTGATCTTGTGCATAAGCTTCTCCCATCAGTGACCAGCAAATTCACACCGGATATTACAATTGCAAGCCAAGATGACACGAATTCTTTGGATGGGAATCTTCCGGAAAAAATAGCTGAAATAGAGGGCGTAGAATCGGCTTTTGGTATGATGACACGCACAGCATTATCCGTTGAGGTTAATGGCAATGAAATAGAAATTGATTTGTTTTCCCATGATAAGACTCTGCTTGATACATTCAAGAAGTCAGTAATCAGCGGTGATATATCAAGAGTTTATGAAGATGGGAATTATGCGATGGCAGTATATAATCAAGATAACCGTTTGGATGTCGGGGATAAAATTAAGATTGGAAACCAAGAACTTGAGATTGTCTGCGTTACTTCCGAGGGTGTAGGAAGTGTTAGCGGTGCACCGACTGTGGTCTGCTCGGAAAAAACCTTTATGCGTCTGACGGGAGAGTGCAGATTTGCTATGATAAGTGTAGTATTGAAAAAAGATGTATCGGAGGCGGCAGTAAGTAAAATTCGTGATTTGGCGGGCGATTATTTATTTGTAGATAACCGGGAAGAAAATAGTGACATCAACGGTTCTTATTGGGTATTCCGAATTGCATCATATGGCTTTCTGGCAATCATTTCTCTGATTACGGTGCTGAATATTACAAACAGTATTTCCATGGGTGTATCTGCAAGGATAAAGCAATATGGAGCTATGCGTGCTGTTGGTATGGGAAGCGGGCAGGTTGCGAAGATGATAACTGCTGAAGCAGTCACATATGCTATCTGCGGCACAGCTGCCGGAGTTGTACTTGGGCTGCTACTTCACTATCTGATTTATGCAAAGGTTGTTATTACTCATTTTGGCGGTTCATGGAATATTCCTTTTACTGCTATTGCAATTGTACTTTTACTGGTTGCTTTCTCATGTATTGTGGCGATATATGCTCCAGCAAAACGTATCCGCAATATGGCAATTACGGCAACAATCAACGAATTATGATGCATAGTTGGTAGGAGAGATATAAAAATGTGAAAGTTTTATTATTAACATTTGAGGAGAATGAAGAGGATACTCTTACCCGTATTTTGTCGTGTATAGGTAATAGAACAGAGATTTTGGAATATGAAGATAAAGGTATACTTCAATTTGAAGGACTTTGTATTGACAAGTATAAGCGGAACGTGGTTCGTGAGGAAAATGAGATTGAACTGACATATACTGAGTTTGAAATTCTATTGTTGTTAGCCAACAATCCAGGCAGAGTGTTTAGCAAAGAGCAGATATATGATAGTGTTTGGAAAGAACCATATTCCGGCGATTACAATATTGTCATGAGTCATATTCGCAACATACGGGAAAAGATAGAAGATAACCCAAGCAAGCCAGTTTACATACAGACGGTTTGGGGAGTCGGTTATAAATTTAATAACAAACTAAAATGAGCAGGTATTGCAGAGTGTTTGTAATATCTGCTTTTTATATGACTGATAATAATGTTAATATCACAAAATGAAGTTTTTTCTTGATAAAAAACGTGGCAAGGTATAGTATAAATATACTAGGTGTATTATGCACATTTTGGATTGAGGTGTCGCAAATGAGGATTGTTGATTTATTTTCAGGAGCAGGTGGATTAACCTTTGGTTTCTACTATAATAGAGAAAATAACACATTTGTTAGAAATGAAAATTGTAATATTATTTTTGCGAATGAATATGATCATGCGGCAGCAGAATCGTTTCGTATTAATTTCCCGGATATTAATATGATTAATCAAGATATAAAGGAATTAACAGAAGAACAGGTCAGAGCATTAATAGGAGAAGAAGAGGTTGATTTAATTATAGGAGGTCCGCCGTGTCAATCTTATAGTACTATTGGTCGTAGAGTATATGATGATAAAGCAAAATTGTATAATGAATATTATAGGATGCTGTCAATAATTAGACCTAGAATGTTTCTATTTGAAAATGTAAAAGGAATGTTATCAATGAAAGATGAAAAAGGGAATTTGGTCATTGATAATATAAAAAATATGTTTGAGAATATCAATGAAGAATTAGGATATAATATTGTGTATGATACAATAGATGCTGTGAATTACGGAGTTCCACAGCATAGAGAAAGAGTATTTATTATTGGCATTAGAAATGACTTAGATATAGAGTGGGATTTTAATCAATTAGAAGTAGAGCCAGAACAATTAACTTTGGAGGAGGCTATATCGGATTTGCCGCATATTGTATCTGGAGAAAATATTCATGAATATGGAGAGGAACAGCCGGAAAATGATTATCAAAGATTGATGCGAGGTACAAATACTGAACTTTCCGCACATTTTTTAGCTGTATATGGGGATAAAATACAGACAATTATGGATAATGTAATCCAAGGGGAGGGAAAGGATTACATTAATTCTTTGGTTGATCAAGGCATACTAGAAGAGCAATATAGATTAACCTCTGGATATAAAAATACATATGGAAGGTTATATGCGAATCAACCCTGTACAACCATTACAAATAATATGTCAACGCCATCTGGTTTAAGATGTATACACTATGAACAAAATCGAGCTTTAACACCTCGTGAAGGAGCACGAATTCAGTCTTTTCCGGATTGGTTTCAATTTACGGGAAATAAAAGAGAAATAAAAACACAAATAGGAAACGCAGTACCACCATTACTAGCGATGAAGTTTGCAGAACAGTTGGAGGAAATTTTAGGATAGTGGGGTGAAATCGTGCAGAATACAGAAAGTACAATTTATTTTAATTTTTCATATTTTGCGTTACGCCTTTTGGGAAAAGGGTTGTATTCTAATCATTGGACGGCAATTGCTGAGTTGGTGGCTAATGGATTAGATGCACAGGCGGATTCTGTAAAAATCTATATAAATTTAATAGATCAAGAAAATGCTTCAATTGAAATTTTTGATAATGGTTCAGGAATGGATTACAATGATTTATCTGAAAAATATGTACTTATTGGGAAAGATAAGCGAGAAGATGACCAGATAAGTGAAGAGATAAAGAAACAATTAATGGGCAGAAAAGGGATTGGAAAGTTAGCTGCTCTATATATGTCTAATAAATATTATTTGGTTTCAAAGAAAAACGGTAAAGAAACGGCATGGTGTTTAGATGCATCGAATGTTAAAGATTCGGATATTCCAAAACTTGATAAGTGTATAGTATCAAATATAGGGATAGAATGTTATCAAGAATGGGAAAAAATCCAGACGGGTACATTAATAAGATTGACTAATGTAAATCTTACAAATTTTGGTGTAAAAACATTAGAAGGATTAAAAGCTAGGCTATCTGATTTTTATTTAACAGATGAGTTAAAGGGAAAAATAGAAGTTTGTGTTATAAATAATGCTGGTGATAATATAAGCTTTGAGGAAGTAAAAAAATCAATTGCATTTAAAAATTTTTATGCTTTTTACAATAATACTGATGTGGATTTAGAATCTAAATTATCTAAGTATGTAAAAATCGGTAGTACAATTGAAGAGATAACAGAGATTCCTAGAAAAGTCCAAGTATTAGATGCGAATAATTATGAAATAGAGGGTAAGAAAAATTTTATAAAAGCTGACGGAACACTAACAAAAGAAAAAATGCCATATCGTATGACTGGATGGATTGGTATTCATACATCGATTAAAAAGGTAGAGGCACAGTGGAATGATGAGGAATATCTAAAAAATAAAGTATATAGACCGAATCAGCTGAGATTATATGTTCGAAATAAATTGGCAGTTGAAAACTTTCTTGATTATGTGAAAAATACACAGGCATTTGCAAATTATATTGAGGGTGAAATCAGTTTTGATATATTGGATGATAATGAATTAGGAGATATTGCAACTTCAAACAGACAAGGATTTGTTGAAGACAATGAAAGAGTTCAGTTATTGATTGATATATTAAAACCAATTATTAATGCACTTATTCGTGCAAGATCTAATATTGGTACACAAATAAATAATGAGGAAAAAGAATTTCGAAGAGCGGAAACTGAGAGAATAGAAAAGGAAAGAAGGGAAGAGGAAGAGAGACGCATCAAGGCAGAACGAGAGAGAGAAGCTGCAGTTGCACAAAAAGAACAAGCGGAAAAAGAAAAAAATGAGCAAGAAAAGAGAGCAGAATTATTAAATGCACATTTGGGAAGTGAGAAGAAAAGAAATCATTTTTTAGTAGATTCACTTGATGAGGATCAAATAAATTTTGCTAAACGTTTGCATATGATACGCATAAATTCTTCTACGATTTCTAAAGTTGTAAAAAACAATGTCATGAAATTAAAACGAGGAAAATTCAAAGAAGAAGATGCATGGGATTGTTTGAAAAAAATTTCTTATTTAAATTCGAGAATGCAGGCTGTATTAGAATATAGTGCAATGGCACAATTTAATACTAAAGAAGAGTTTATGGAAGGGAATCTTTTTGACTTCATAGAAGAATATGCCATGAATATTTTGAATCGTTCTGACAGGCTTAAAGTTCAGGTCGTTCGAAGTGATACTGAGGGAATAGAAATGAAATTCGTTCCACAGAATATTGCTATTATTTTGGATAATGTAGTTAGCAATTCCACAAAATATAATGCGAATGAATTAAGAGTTTTATTAGGAAAAGATGAAAAACAATATACAATAGATTTTATTGATGACGGTGATGGTGTTAGTTCTGATATAGCTGACTTGAATGAACTGTTTGAGTTTGGTAAAGGATATACTTTAACAGGAACTGGCGTGGGTTTGTATCATATAAAAGATATTGTAGAAAAAGATTTGCAAGGAACTGTGACGATAGAGTCCGAACCCCAGAAAGGGTTTGCATTGCATGTGAGGTTTGGTAAAGTATGAGATACGATTTGAACATATTGTGGGTTGAAGATACAGCAACCTACTATGAAGAAACAAAAGAAATCTTGGAAACATATGCGGAGGATAATGGAATCTCATTAAAGTTTCATTATATACAAGATGTAAATGTGTTTTTTGAGAAAATAAAAAATAATGAGAAGGGTTTTAGACTTTATGATATCTTTTTCATAGATTATTCATTATCATCTGGAATTGTAGGTAGTCAATTAATAACAGATTTAAGAGCTAAAAATATGGACTCAGATATTCTTTTTTATTCGTCGGATAAAGAAAGTGAGATACGAAGGATAATAGAAGAAGATATAGGTTCATTTGAAGGAGTTTATGTCGCGAATAGAGATAATTTTGATGACAAAAGTTATTTGTTAATTAATAAGAATGCAAGACGTTTGACGTCTTTGTCGAATATTCGAGGTTATCTTATGGACCAAACCTCTGAGAACGATTTTACAGTACAGTCATATATTTTATATAAATTTGATAAGCTTACATCGGTACAAAAACAAGAAATTTCGAACATACTATTGGAATACATAAAGACAAAAAAACATGAATTTACTGAAAAAGTTGATGATCAGATTGCTAATTTGGAAAAAGATGGAATAAAAAATATAAACAAAATTCTTGGCTTAAGTAGTGAACTTTTTCCAATTAGTTTGAAATATGAAATATTTGCGAAGATGTTAGAATATGATTCAGAATTGACTTTTGATGATGTGACAGTAGAACAGTATTTGAGTGAAATCGTAAAAGCAAGAAATACATTGGCACATAAAAAATTAGATGTTTGTAGGACACAGGAATACATACTTTATTATGACACTATGAGACAATTAGAAGCGAGAAAATGCCAAGAAGATTGTATTGAACATAGTGACAACTATAAAATATCTATTAATGAGTGGAATGAACTTAGGAAAAAAATACATGCATTTGGAAACGAAGTTGATGAAACTCAGAAAAAATTACAAAAAATTGAAGCGGAGACAAATTAGTTACATAATAAACCGCAGTATGGTATTCCTTTCTATGTTGCAGAAGATATTGTTTCGGGAGAAAACTATATTTCCCATAATGATGTTTATTAGTATCATATGAAAGAGTGGGTTAATATATCCGCCAGATGATAAAATATAGCAAATTCCATTTTATTCAATCATTGTTTGCATATATTATAATCTTTTCAAAAATAGGTGTTCATCGAAATTGTCCGACAATCACTCTATACACGTGATATACAAACGACCTCAAAATCCCGGTAAATCTGCGGACACCTTAGAAGCTGCCATGTTAGCTCAGGGTGTTGTGTAACGCATAATTATTCAAAAATTGAGAGCCCTACACATTGCAGGAAAATGCAAAAGTGTAGGGCTTTTGTATTTTGCCAGATGCATGAAAATGCAGTAAAGCAAGCGGTTTATACATGAGAAAAGGAGATAAGTTACAAGTAATATACATATAATATGCGCGTAATATACAAACGATTTTGCATAATATACAAGGATTATTCGACTAAAATGTATTTTTATAAAATAGGGTAAAAACATAGCACAGGGTAATCAATGAAATTACGATTTATTTTGAACAAGAATTTTGAAATGAAGATTGTCGGTTTATGTAAATTGTGATACACTACCGACATGAGAAGTAATCGTGTACAGAGTGGTAGCCTCCCAGACTAGAGATAGAGGGGAGGTGGTGCTGATGGATATGTATGAAGTTTTAAGCCTGTTATTTTTAGGCGGTTCATTTCTAATCGCACTGCTTGCCTACATAGATAGGAACAACAAGCGAAAATAAATAAGCCACTCCTGTCTTGGCGGACGAGTGGCTTATTAAATAACCATTTACGAGGCTAACCACTTTGTGGGCGGTTGCTTCTCTTTATGTTTATTATAGTATGAGGTGGGTAAATTTTCAAGACATAAATTTGTGGAAGTTGGATTTAGTTTATTTCAGAGTGAGATAGTAGTATACGCGTAATATACAAAAATGTTTGAAATCCCCATGAATACTGAATACCTGTGCTGATGCCATGTTAGCTCAGGGCGTTTGCTAATTAAGAATTTCTAAGATAATATAAGATATGGTTAAGTCCTGTAAACAAATCAAATCTTCGATTTGACTGGTGTTTATGGGACTTTTCTTTATGCATATATAAGACATGTGAATGGTGAGAATATTGATAAATGGAAGGGATGTTATTAAAAAAATTTGAAGCTGTAGAATTTTACGTTGAATTTTACAGCTTAATTTCGTATAATATATGTAAATAAAGAAACGATATCCAGGAAAGGAAGTTGATTTTATGCCGAATATATTACCTGTATCAGACTTAAGAAATTATAATGAAGTGTTGAAAAATTGCCAAGTCGGAGAACCTGTGTTTTTGACCAAAAATGGCAGAGGAAAGTTTGTGGTTATGGATATTGAGGACTATGAACGTGAAAAGGCAGAGAAAAAGCTGTTGATGAAGCTACAGGAAGCAGAAGAAGCAGTTAAGGATGAAAGCGCCTGGATGAGTTTGGATGAACTGAAGAAATCTGTCGGGGTATAGCTTATGATGAAATTGCGGATTAATCCTATTGTGGCAGAGGACTTGAAGATTATTAAAGAATATATTGCTGAAGACAATGAAGAAATGGCAGTAAACACCATTCAGGAGCTATATGCTCGAATTGAGAATATACAGCAATTTCCCTATACGGGAGCTGACCTTGCTAAAAGGGTTAGCTTCCGAACGGATTATAAATATGTGATTTGTGGGAATTATGTTGTGCTGTATAAGATTGGAAAAGAGTATGTGGAGATTTACCGGGTGGTGAATCGGCATCAGGATATTACGAAGATATTTTAAATTAAACTGAAGAAAATGATGGAATAACAAGCAAAAGTAAAAATAAAAATGCCTACCTTCGTACCTGACTGGTGGAAGGTAGGCATTTAATTACCATAGTAATTATGCGTAATATACAAAACGCTATGAAAGCTTTATTTTTAGGTGGTTCTTCTATCCTTACACCATCTCTTTTTCCACGATCTTATTCACGATCGTCCTAAAAATCCGGAACATGAAGAGGATCGTCATGATAATGGAGATCAGCTCTGCGATCGGGAATGCCCACCAGATCAGGTTGACATTGCCGAACTGCGCCAGAAAATAAGCAACCGGCAGCAGTGCAACCAGCTGTCTTGCGATCGAGACAAACATACTGTAGACTGCTTTGCCGAGCGCCTGGAAAATGCTGCTGCAGGAGATGCCGAATCCTGCAAGGATAAAGCTTAAGCTGATAATCCGGAGCGCCGGGACGCCGAGAGAAAGCATGGTGTCGGAAGCGCTGAACATTTTAAGCAGCTGCGTCGGGAAGAGCTGGAAGATCAGAAGCCCGACCGCCATGATGCAGACGGCATAGGTGACCGTGTGGCGTAAGGTCTTGACCACGCGCTCGCGGCTGCCGGCACCGTAGTTGTATGCCATGACCGGGATGACACCGTTGTTCAGACCAAACGCAGGCATAAACACGAAGCTCTGTAATTTAAAGTAAACGCCGAACACTGCCGTTGCTGTGGAGGAGAAACCGATCAGAATACGGTTCATACCGTAATTCATGACGGAACCGATCGCCTGCATGACAATGGAAGGCACGCCGATGGCATAGATCTGACCGATGATGGTGCCGTCCGGGCGAAAGCCTTTTAAACTCAGCTGAATCTCCTTATTTCTGGTCTGGTTGATGACGACAGCGAGAACCGCAGCAATCATCTGACCGATGACGGTGGCGGCTGCAGCACCGGTGATGCCCATTTTCGGAAAACCAAACAGACCAAAGATCAGGATCGGATCTAAGATGATGTTGATGACCGCTCCGGTGGTCTGGGTAATCATGGTGTAGACGGTTTTTCCGGTTGCCTGCAGCATACGCTCGAACATCAGCTGGGTAAAGCAGCCAAAGGACAGGCAGCAGCATACGGTGAGATACTGCTTTCCGTAGAGAACAATTTCCTCAATATCCGTCTGGCTGCGGAAAAAAGGTTCCGCGAAAAACAGACCGATGATAAGGAACAGCAGATAGCTGAGCAATACCAGAAAAACAGCGTTTTCCGCAATCTTGTTGACTTTGTCGAAATCCCTCTCTCCGAGTGAGCGGGCGAGGAGCGCATTGACGCCGACCGCAGTACCTACACCTACGGCAATCATCAGATTCTGGATCGGGAAAGCCATGGATACGGCAGTGAGTGCGTTTTCACTGATCTGAGCCACGAAAATACTGTCCACGATGTTATAGAGAGCCTGTACCAGCATGGAGATCATGATTGGCAGAGACATGGATATGATCAATTTATCGATAGGCATTGTGCCCATTTTATTTTCCTGCATGGGAAACCTCCTTTGTTGAATGGTATAACGTTAAAACGACCTTTCTATACTACCATTTTGCGGTAGCGATTACAAGGCATGGTGCAAGGATTGGGGAATCTTTTGTGAAACGGTGGCACTGTGCCGCAATTTTTGGTAAAATAGATGAGAAAAAAGAACAACAGGAGATTATACAGATCATGAATATATTATTTTTTCTGACCCCAAAGGAAGACGTGGCGCATGTGGATGAGGACGATACCATGCGTCAGGTTCTGGAGAAGATGGAGCATCACGGCTATACGGCAATCCCGCTGCTTAGCCGCGAGGGAAAATATATCGGAACGATCACGGAGGGCGATCTGCTCTGGTTTTTAAAGGACCGCAATTTTCCGGATTTGAAGTTGCTTGAGGATATGCCGATCACCTCCATCCAGCGCCGCAGGGACAATGAGGCAGTCAAGATTGACGAGTCGATGGAGGATCTCTTCGGCAAGGTGATGAACCAGAACTTCGTTCCCGTTGTGGACGACAAGCGCGTATTTATTGGTATTGTGACGAGAAAAGATATTCTGGCATACCTTGGAAAAAAAGCCGCCGCGCAGGAGAACGGTGCGCGGGGCATGGATCAGGCATAGTGATGGTAAGCCATACGGATTATGTGACAGCGCTTTCTGTCAGAATTATCAGCAAATAAGCGAGACAGAACAAAAGAATTTCTTAAATTTGTTATTTTTTTCACAAAACAGAATGGTAATCCGCTATAATATGAAGGAGAGACAAGGCATAACATTTATACAAAAGAAAGGGGAATTTACAAATGAATTCAATTTTATCAGCGACAGTATTGATTCCACTGATTGTGATCGTGCTGCTCATCGTACTGCTGTGCGTCGGATACGTGAAAGCACCACCGGATATGGCGTACATTATTTCCGGTGTCAAGAAGAAGTCCAAGGTGGTCATCGGAAAAGCGAGCATTCGCATTCCGTTTTTTGAGCGTCTGGATAAGCTGAACCTGCGGCTGATTCCGATCGACGTCAAGACGAGCAATGCCGTGCCGACAGCGGATTACATCAATATCAATGTCGATGCGACCGTCAACATCAAGATCAGCAACGATCCGGAGAAGCTGCGGCTTGCGGCAGAGAACTTCTTAAATAAAAACACCGAGTATATTGCCGGGGTGGCAAGAGAGGTTCTCGAGGGTAATGTGCGTGAGATCGTCGGTAAGATGAAGCTCGAGGAGATGGTATCCGACCGCCAGAAGTTTGCCAACCTGGTCAAGGAAAATGCGGAGCCGGATCTTGCGGCGATGGGACTCGACATCATCAGCTTTAATGTCCAGAATTTCGTGGACGGCAATGAGGTCATTGAAAATCTGGGTATTGACAACATCGTAAAGATTAAAAAGAGTGCGGCGATTGCCCGTGCCGAGAGTGAGAGGGACATCAAGGTTGCACAGGCAGCGGCAGACAAAGAGTCCAATGATGCAGCGGTTGCGGCGCAGACGGAGATCGCGAAGAAGCAGAATGAGCTTGCCATCAAGAAGTCCGAACTTCAGATGGAGGCGGACACGAAGAAGGCTATGGCCGATGCGGCTTACGAGATCCAGAAAGAGGAGCAGCGTAAGACGATCGAGGTGACAACCGCCAACGCGGATATTGCAAAGCAGGAGCGTGAGATTGAGCTGAAGCAGAAAGAGGTTGCAGTCAAGGAGCAGTCTCTGGAGGCGGAGATCAAGAAACAGGCGGAAGCGGATAAGTATGCGGCGCAGCAGCGCGCGGAGGCAGAACTTTACCAGCGTCAGAAGGACGCGGAGGCGAGACAGTTCGAGGCACAGCGCGAGGCGGAGGCGAGAAAAGCGCAGGCAGAGGCAGAGCGTTACGCCAAGGAACAGGAGGCTGCCGGTATCCGTGCGGTCGGTGAGGCAGAGGCATCTGCGATCCAGGCCAAAGGTATTGCAGAGGCGGAAGCGATGGAGAAGAAAGCGGAGGCGTACGCAAAGTACAATAAAGCGGCAGTGGCAGAGATGATGATCAAGGTACTTCCGGACATTGCAGCCAAAGTGGCAGAGCCGCTTGGTCAGATCGACAAGATCACGATTATCGGCGGCGGAGAAGGCGGAAACGGTGTGGATCAGGTTGCCGGCAATGTGCCGGTTGTCATGGCAAAAGTATTTGAGAGCATGAAAGAGGCTACCGGTATTGATCTGGCAGACATCATCAACGCAGAGTCCTACGATGCACAGGTGAACCGCAACATCAATGTGTCGGGACTGGATTCTGTCAATCTTGTGGTAAAAGATGAAAAGAAAGCCGCAGAACAGCCGGATGCGCAGGACGGGGCAACGACAGAGTGATGACGGTGGAAGTTGGCGTCAACCGCAGAGCGGGAACGGGACAGTCTGTTACGGCGGCAGTTTTTATCGTGATGGCGGCAGGATCGATAGCGGTGATCCCGCTGCTTGCCGCAAACCTTGATCGTAGAGCACTCGGGATTGCGGCGTGTGTTCTCACATTAGTTTTCTGGGTCGGGTTTATCGGGGCAATCTGCTGCGTGGGGGAGATTGTAAATACGCCGACCAGGGCGTTCCTTCTCACCAGTGACTGGCAGTTGTATTATGTTCATTTTGCAGCCCGCGACTACGGACCTGCACCGGTGACAAAAGCCGGGGAGATCGTACATAATTACAAGGTGCTCTCCGAGGAGAAAAAGGGACGGAAATGGCGCCGGGAGTATCTGGGCAGCGAGGAGTTCCGCAGCATGGTACAGCAGTACCTCGAGGGAGTGCGGACGGATACGATGGGGTGCGTGATCGAGCATCTTCAGACGCCCTCTATCCGTTCCGAAGGCATCGACGGAAGTGTGCTGCGCTACTGGGATGACGCCCGGAAAAAATGGGCAACGATCCGGCTTTTAAGAACAAATACCGGATATGAGAAAATCTGCCGTACGGTAAAGCTCCGACAGGAGCTCGGACGCTAAGAATATCTATAAAAAAACGGGGCTGACGCATTTAGCGGACAGTCCCGTTTGACGTGATAAGTAATATAAGGAGGAAGAGCATCCTATCGATTTCAGATGGAAATGTAGATGGAACATTCGTTGAAAAAAATGCGCGCATTTCTTCCTGCCGGATTTTTGCATCGAATTCCGTGTCTCTTCCACGTTTTGACAATCCACGGAATGTGTCCGACAAAACGCAGACAATGAGCGGATTCCCTAGTGTCCCTAGCGGCACTGCTTCACAGACAATATAAAACCGCGCGAACCGAACTCGCCGTCATCTGCTATTGAAGTTAAGGCAGATGACGGCTCAAACAGCGGCTTCGCGCGGTTATGTTTTATTCAGCAGTGCCACAAGGGACACACGAGAATCCTAAAATTGTCTGCGGGTTGCGGACACGCCCGTGGAGTGTTCAAAACTTGGAAAAACACGGATCATCGGAGATGCAAAAACCGGCTGGTTAGAAATGCCACATTTTTGATCCGAATTTCCAGATGCATTCCATCTGAAATCGAAGGACATGGTCGTTCTTCATACTACTTACCACATCAAACAGGACTGGCTGTTTGATGCGACAGTCCCGTTTTTATAGAAGAGAAAAGATTACTGTGTATTTTTCTGCAGCTCATTCGCATTTTCCTGAAGCTGCTGCATGATCAGGGCAATGTCGTCCACGCTTTGCAGATTGGTGCGGCAGTCGGCAAGGGTTGCGCCGGAACTTGCGGTAACTTCCTGTGTCAGGGCGGATACATTTTCGATGCTCTGGATGATCTGGCTGTTGGAATCAGATACCGCATCCACACCCTGCTTTAACTCGGACATGCCGGAGGTAATGCTTGCGGTATTTTTCTCAATGAGATCAAAATATCCGGCAGCGGAAGTAATGTATTCACTCTGGTGCCTGTTGCTGTCGAACAGTTCAGTGACGGAGTCGGTAACGGAGGAAATGGACTGCGAGATGTGCTCAATCAACTGATTGATGTCTCCCGTAGCATCATTGGTCTGACCGGCAAGGCTGGAAATCTCCTCGGCGACAACGGCAAAACCGCGTCCGGCTTCACCGGCGCGTGCTGCCTCAATGCTGGCATTAAGCGCTAAAAGGCTTGTCTGGGAAGCAACACTGCTGATTAAGGCAACGATGCTCTGCATTTTGTCAGCATATTCCTTCAGCTCTTCCATAGAATCCGCGACGCGTGTACTGGAAGCCTCTGAGACCTGTACCTGCTGCACAAGATTCTTCATAACATCTTTGCTTGCCGTCAGATTGGCTGAGGTCTCTGCGGTGGAGGAGAGAAGTTCGGCAGTGACGGATGATACATTCTGTACCTGCTGGTCAATGTTTTCTGTCTGCTGTTGCTGCACCTGGATAGCAGCGGCGGTCTCGGAAGTGCCGTTGGTAAGATCCTCCATTGCGGTCTGTGTGCCGGCGATGGAATCACGAAGCTGTGAGGTGCTGTGGGAAACCTGATCGATATTTCCTGCCATATCTCCGGCTACCTTTAAGGTCAGCTGCAGAAGATCATCGGACTGGGTGCGGTCGGAGTCCGCCTTTTTGATGTTGGCATCGTTGATCTGCGCAATCTTTGTGACAGACATCAATACAAAAATATAGGAAAGGATAATGCAGGCGATTATAATCTCGGCATTGGTAATCTGGGCAGCGGTGAAACCCTGTGTAACGGCACGAAAGACCAGAACAAGGATATTGATCACCAGTGCATAAGTACACAGCAGGGAAACGAGCTTTTTATCTGCATACACCAGAAGAATCAACAGCATTACAATTACATAGCAGAACGTCAGATCTGTTGATGAGGTAAACATCACATAGGCATACAGAAGGGCAAAGCCGCCGCCGCAGAGATAGCGCACACTAGAGGTATCCTTCTGCTTTGTGTAGGCAAGAATGGATGTGACACAGGGCAGCAGACAGAGCAGAAGAAAAATCAGATACGACGGAAGACTGCGCACGCCTTTTAAGACTTCTGCGATGTAGGCCGCCGCAAGTACCGTATTCATTGTGCAGGTGCCGGCAATGGCTGTCTTATTGCGGCTTTGTGCTGCAACTGCCGGATGGGAAAGATCGGTCAAACGATTATCCATAGAAAGAATCCTACTTTGTAAATACCGTATTACTCTAAATGTAAAAAAGGCACCGGTGCATCTTGTGCACCGATGCCTTTTTCCTGCTATTATTGTAGCAGTTTGGCGGATGTTCATCAAGCAGATGTAAGAGGAACAGGACTATTTTGCCAGATTTTCTGCATAATCCAGAGCTTCTACGATATTTGCATGGAAATTTTCGGCTCCGACGTATTCGGTAAAGCCGTCTTTGGTCATCACGGACATCGGCTGTTCGTTGACGTGGGAGAAAATCAGTGTAATCTTTTTCTTCTTTGCACGGTCGGCCAGCTCACGCAGTGATTTCATGGCACTGGCGTCGATGGCAGGAACGCTGCGCATGCGGATGACGATGACGCGGGTAGCCTTATCACTGCTGATCTGTAAGATCTGGTCGGCAGCAGCGAAAAACAGTGGACCACTGATCTCGAAGACACGGATCGTGTGCGGAATATCGCGCAGCTTTTCTGCTTCTCCCGGGGTTACATCCGGCTCATCCGGGTATTTCCATGCGGTCACATCGGCGGTTTCTGCCATACGCTTCATGAAAAGCATGGCGGCGAGCACAACGCCGACTTCAATCGCGATCACGAGATCGAAAAATACGGTGAGCAGGAAGGTTGCCACCAGCACAATGACATCGCTCTTTGGCGCTGTTTTGCAGAGGCGGAAAAAGGAAGTCCAGTCCGCCATGTTGGCAGCCACGATCAGAAGAACAGCGGCAAGTGTTGTCATCGGGATCAAAGCGGCAAGCGGCATGAGCACCAGAAGGATAATGGTTAAGGTGATACAGTGCACGATGCCGGCGATCGGGGTGCGGCCGCCGTTGCGGACGTTGGCTGCGGTACGGGCAATCGCACCGGTTGCCGGGATGCCACCGAAGATGCCGGAAAAAATATTCCCGAGTCCCTGACCGATCAGCTCGGCGTTGGATTTGTGGGTATCACCGATCATTCCGTCCGAGACGACAGCGGACAGCAGGGATTCGATGCCTGCCAGCAGCGCGATGGTAAAGGCCGGTGAGAGCATCTCCTGCACCAGTTTCATGGACAGCGCCGGAACATGCGGTGTCGGGAAGGAGGAAGAAAGCTCTCCGTAGACACTGCCGATGGTATTGACCGGAAGTTTTGCAAAGTAGACAACGGCGGTCGTGATGATAATCGCAATCAGAGATCCCGGAATCTTGTCGGTGACTTTCGGCCAGAGCAGCATGATGACAATGGCTGCGGCGCCTACAGCGGTGGCAGTCCAGTTGATGGTGGAAATATTTGTGGCGTAGGCAATCACTTTATCCACGAACCCGGACGGCACGGATGCGATGGAGAGTCCGAAGAAATCCTTGAGCTGGCCGACAAACAGGGTCACAGCGATACCGCAGGTAAAACCGGTTGTGATGGTATAAGGAATATATTTAATGAGAGAACCAAAGTGGCAGATTCCCATTACGATCAGAAAAATGCCGGCAAGAATGGTTGCGACAGTAAGACCTGCCGTACCGTAATCCGCGACAATGCCATAGATGATGACTACAAAGGCTGCCGTAGGACCACCGATCTGCACACGGCTGCCGCCGAAAAACGAGATAAAAAATCCAGCGATGATGGCAGTGTAGAGACCCTGCTCCGGCACGACGCCGGATGCGATGGCAAGCGCGATCGACAGTGGCAGGGCAATGATGGCAACGATGATACCGGAGATCACGTCGCGCATGGCCTGTTCTTTGCTGTAGTCCTTTAAGACGTCAAATAGTTTTGGTTTTAATTCATTCATTTTCATTTCCTCAGTCTGTAATTATTAAATTTTTATAAACACAAGTCAGAATTTTAACACTTTACAAACGCGAACGCAAGAACGCTCGGGAAAAAATACAAGCACATGGAAAGGTGAGCAAAACTGGGAAAAATGGAAGACATTTTACAGGAAAAAGAAGATGTGAAAAGCCGGATTGTATGCTAAGATAGATGATAATAAATGATATAGGAAGAAGGGCGGCAATCATGGCGGAGTCGGGCAATTCTTATCAGAAGATCTATGAAATCGTAAAGCAGATTCCAAAGGGATGTGTGGCATCTTACGGACAGGTGGCGGCGCTTGCAGGGAATCCCAGATGGGCAAGAGTGGTTGGCTACGCGCTTCACGTGAACCCGGATCCAGCGCATATTCCCTGTTACCGTGTGGTGAACCGGGAAGGCAGACTTTCGGATGCCTTTGCATTCGGCGGTGTGAATGAGCAGAAGCTGCTGCTGGAGGCAGAGGGCGTCGAAGTAACTGACGGCTATGTGGATATGGAACTGTATCAGTGGAAGAAGTTCCGGATTTAAGAGAGACGGAGGAGAAATATGCAAAAAAAGGAACTGGCACTTCAGGTGATAGAGCGCTTGAAAAAGGAGTATCCGGACACGGGATGCTCGCTGGATTATGACGATGCATGGAAGCTTCTGGTCAGTGTGAGACTGGCGGCACAGTGTACCGATGCGAGAGTCAATGTGGTCGTGCAGGATCTGTACCGGGAATTCCCGGATGTGGATGCACTTGCGGATGCAGATGTGGAGGAGATTGAGCGCATTGTAAAACCGTGCGGGCTGGGACATAGCAAGGCGCGCGACATCTCCGCCTGCATGAAGATGCTGAAGGAAAAGTACCAAGGAAAGGTACCGGAAGATTTTGATGCACTGTTAGAACTTCCGGGAGTCGGCAGAAAAAGCGCCAATCTGGTGATGGGGGACGTCTTTGGACAGCCGGCAATCGTCACTGATACGCACTGTATCCGCCTGGCGAACCGCATCGGGCTTGTGGACGGGATCAAGGAACCAAAGAAAGTGGAGATGGCACTCTGGAAGCTGATTCCGCCGGAGGAGAGCAATGATTTCTGCCACAGGCTTGTGGATCACGGGCGTGCAGTCTGTACCGCGCGGACAGCACCGTACTGCGACCGCTGCTGTCTCAATGACATCTGCAAAAAGGCCGGAATTTAGAAAAAGATAAAATAAATCAATATATTTGATTAAAAACGCACCTTGCGGAAGCATACGGGGTATGATAGTATATACGAAATGAATAACAGAAATCAACTTTCTTGAATTATTTTGTATGGAGGAAAGGCATGAATATTGCAGCAAAATACGGAAAATCATACTTTATGCCGCCGGAGGTGACATATGACTGGGTGAAGAAGGACAGCATTGAGAAGCCGCCCATCTGGTGCAGCGTGGATCTGCGGGATGGTAATCAGGCGCTGATTGAGCCGATGGGACTGGAGGAAAAGCTTGAATTTTTCCGGATGCTGGTCGACATCGGATTTAAGGAGATCGAGGTCGGATTCCCGGCAGCTTCGGACACGGAATACAATTTCATGCGTGCGTTAATCGAGCGCGACATGATCCCGAAGGATGTGACGGTGCAGGTTTTAACCCAGGCAAGAGAACATATTATAAGGAAGACATTTGAGGCGGTCAAGGGAGCGCCTCACGCCGTCATCCATCTGTACAATTCCACATCGGTGGCACAGCGGGAGCAGGTGTTTAAGAAGAGCAAGGAAGAAGTCAAGAAGCTGGCAGTGGACGGGGCAGAATTGTTAAAGACACTCGCGGCGGAGACGGACGGCAATTTTACGTTTGAGTACAGTCCGGAAAGCTTCCCGGGCACAGAGGTGGACTATGCGGTGGAGGTCTGCAATGCAGTGCTCGATGTCTGGAAGCCGGATGCAGAGCACAAGGCAATCATCAACATTCCTACTACGGTACAGATTGCGATGCCGCATGTATTTGCCTGCCAGATCGAGTATATTCACAAGCATTTGAAATACAGGGATAATGTGGTGTTGAGCGTTCACCCGCACAATGACAGAGGATGCGGCATCAGTGATGCGGAGTTCGGTATCCTTGCCGGTGCGGACCGCGTGGAGGGCACGCTGTTCGGAAACGGAGAGCGCACCGGAAACGTTGATATTGTGACGCTGGCGATGAATATGGTGTGCCACGGTGTCGATCCGAAGCTTGATTTTTCCAATATCAGCGAGATCCGCGAGAAATACGAGCGCTTTACCGGTATGCGGGTTTACGAGCGTACACCGTATGCCGGAGATCTGGTATTTACCGCATTTTCCGGTTCCCATCAGGATGCCATCTCCAAGGGTATGGCGTGGAGAGAAGCGGGCAAGAGCGGCGACCGCTGGGATGTGCCGTACCTGCCGCTGGATCCGAAGGATGTCGGAAGGGAATACGAGTCGGATGTCATCCGCATCAACAGCCAGTCCGGCAAGGGCGGAGTCGCATTCGTATTAAAGCAGAACTTCGGTATGGATCTGCCGGATAAGATGAAGGAAGAAGTCGGTTATCTGGTCAAGGGTGTATCGGATCGCAGACATCAGGAACTCTCCCCGGAAGCAATTTACCGGATTTTTGAAGAACATTATGTCAACCTGTGCGATGTTTTTCAGATTTCAGAGTGTCATTTCGAGCAGAAGGACGGCATCACATCACGCCTGGTGATCGAGCACAACAAGGAGCGCCGCACGATTGAGACGACAGGAAACGGTCGTCTGGACGCGGTAAGCAACGCAATCAAGATGTATTTCGGCATCAGTTACGAGCTTGCCGTATACGAGGAGCACGCCATTTCAGAAGGATCATCATCCAAGGCGGCGGCGTATGTGGAGATCATCTGCAAGGGCAAGAATTACTGGGGCGTCGGAATTGACGAAGATATCATCACCAGCTCGATCGCGGCATTGGTATCCGCTGCCAACAAGATGTTAAAGAGTGAGAACATTGTGGAGGGACGCGAGGAGCGGATCGTCGACATCATGAATTACATACAGAATCACTATGCGGATGTGACGCTGGATGTGCTGGCAGATCAGTTTAACCTCTCCAAACCGTACCTTTCCAAATACATTAAGGAAAAGTCCGGGATGACCTTCCAGGATGCGGTGAAGAAAGCACGCATGAAAAAAGCACGCACTATGTTAAAGGAGACGAACCAGACGGTAGAGTCGATTGCCGCCTACGTGGGTTACGAGAATGTGGAGCATTTTAACCGGCTGTTCAAAAAAGCGTATGAGATGACGCCGGTGCAGTTTCGCAGAAAATATCAGTAATTCTCAAAAAATAGAATGACAACTGGGAACAGGGGAAAGGTATTGTGGTACTTTTTCCCTGTTTTTTACTGACAGACAGAAACAATAATGGTATAATAAGAGAATCTTAGGTAAGGAGGATGCATGATGGAAGAGTTTAAACAGCTTGAAATCTACCTGTTTCCTATAGTGATGCTCCTTGCCATCGGAATGAATAACTGGAAGCGGGAGGAACGGACGCAGGGAGACCGGATTTTCGGGTTTCTTCCGTTTCTGATTATCTGCATGATGGGCAGTGATGTGACGTATCATGCACTGCAGCTTTATGTACATCGGTTTACGGTGCTGTATGCCGGGTATCTGGTGTACTGCTTCTTTCTGACAGCAGTACCGTATGCCTGGCTTTTGTATGTGAACGGAAAGCTTTCTGCGCGGCATAACCGGCGGTGGACGGCTGCGGTATGCCATGTTATGACAGGAATTGCTATCGCTGCGATGCTGCTTACAGTGATCATTCCCTGGAGCTTGAGCACGGAGGGATGGGGTGCGCATGCGGTATCCTACAGCTTAAATCACGGCAGTCTGCCGGCAAAGCTGGTAAGTATCGTGCTGTATCTGATGGGGCTTATTCTGGCGGCGACGGCGTATCCGAAGGAGGTTACCAAGGAAGGGCAGAAAGAGACGCGCTATCTGCTTGAGGCAGGCGTGTTCAGTCTTGTGGGCGGAATGGTGCAGAGCTTTGCGGAGAGCTGGCGCACGGGAGGACCTTTTGTGGCACTGGCAGTGCTGTTTATTTATCTGAATGCGCAGAACCGGCAGATCACGACAGACGGGCTGACCGGACTGAATAACCGCAGGGAGTTTGACGCACATCTGCAGCGGAAGATCGAATTGTGTCCGGAGCACGAGTGGGGGCTTCTGATGATTGATGTGGACGATTTCAAGCGGATCAACGATGAACTGGGACATGCGGTGGGCGATGAGGCGCTCTGGCATACAGCGGATATTCTGCGGGGGGTGTTCGGCAAAGATCCGGTATTTCTCGCACGCTATGGCGGGGATGAGTTTGCGGTGCTTGGAGACTGGTTCGGGCAGGAACAGATTGAGGAAGCGATCGCGCGGATCCAGGAAGGTATCGACCGGTTTAACAAAGAGGGACAGCTTCCGCTGCAGCTGTCCATGAGTATCGGCTACGCGTTCTGGCATGAAGCCGGAAGGCGCGGGAAGAACCTGATACAGCAGGCGGATGAGCGGATGTATCAGGAGAAACAGAAAAAGAAACGCATGCGCGCATAGGGCGCGGTGCATGGGGAGGCGGACTGCGTGAGTACGGCAGCATTTTTACAGATCAATTTCATACCGGCGATTGCGCTGCTCATGATGCGCCATAATACCAGGCAGACGCTGTCTTTTTCGTGGAGGACACGCGTGCTGCGCACGGAGATGCTGCTGTTTGTACTGCTTTTACTGTGCCGCACAGCGATTTTGTGCAATCTCGGAAAAGGCGGATTTGGTCCAAGGATTTTGTTAAAGGGGCTGGGGGTGTGGTATGCGTTCGGCCTTCTGGCATGCGCCTACCTGTGCTTTTTGTATGTGCTGGATGTGGCGCAGGACGGAAACGGACAGAGAGGGATAAAATGCTGGATTCTGGCGATACCGGCACTGATCGGCAGTGCTGTGCTGCTCTCAAACCCGTGGACGAAGGCGGTCTATTTTATCAATATGGTGAATTACTATAAAAAGGGACCTGCGGCATATCTGATACCTGCCGTGGGCATGTTATACCTTGTGGTGGCATTCCTTCTTGCTGCGTTTGGTGCGCGCCGTGCCGGAAGTGCACAGCGCAGGGGAGAACTGGGGAAGCTTGCCGCCGCTTTTTTGTTCCCTGCTGCGGGCATTCTGGTAGAAAAAATATTTTCCATGGATGCCGCGTGGGCGTTTACGGTTGCTGCATTGCTGTGGGTGTATCTTGGTATTCAGAAAGGTCAGGTAACGCAGGATGGTCTGACCGGTCTTAACAACAGACGCAGACTGGATCAGTACATGTGGGAACTTGACGAGCGCAGCGGAGAGCGGGAGACCTGCTGCTATCTGCTGATGGATGTGAACAAGTTCAAGAAAGTAAACGATACCTACGGTCACGTGACCGGCGACGAGGTGCTCAGGCTGGTGGCGGAGCAGTTAAAGCGCACCTTTGGCAATATGCAGGCGTTTCTGGCACGCTACGGCGGGGATGAATTCGTTGTGATTGTAAAAGGTAAGACGCAGGACGAGATGGACGTGATTATTCATCAGACACAGGAGAATGTAAATGCAATTGCCTGGGGAGCGGATACCCCGTGGCAGCTGTCGATCAGTATCGGCTGCGCGATGCGGGGAGAGCAGGGAAAGCAAAAAAGCCATGAACTGCTGGAGCTTGCGGATGAGCGCATGTACCGCCAGAAAAAAGGTATACAGGACAGATAATCCGGGCATACTCTCTTCATACGTTCCGATGGGAGCAGAAGACGGAGGGTTAGTGCAATGAAGGATGGAGAAGTGAGAGACTTTGGCAGGCGGGATAAGATCGGCTACATGTTCGGTGACTTTGGCAACGATTTTACCTTTATTTTTGCCAGCTCGTTTCTGATGGTATTCTATACCAAGGTACTCGGTATCAGCGGTGGAATGGTGGGGACACTGTTTCTGGTCGCACGATTTGTGGATGCATTCACGGATGTGACGATGGGACACATCGTCGACGCGGCGCCGCCGGCGCGGGATGGAAAGTTCCGCTGCTGGATCCGCAGGATGTGCGGACCGGTGGCGCTGTCGAGTTTTTTGATGTACCAGACTGCCATGGCGCAGGCATCTATGCCGTGGAAGATTATCTACATGTATGTTACTTATCTTTTGTGGGGAAGTATTTTTTATACATCGATTAACATCCCGTATGGCTCGATGGCATCTGCGATCACGACGGAGGCATCGGAGCGGACGGCATTATCTACATTCCGGTCGATTGGGGCGACACTGGCGGGACTGGTGATCGGCATCGTGACGCCGCTTTTTCTGTACACGACCGATGCAGACGGCAATCAGGTCGTGCGCGGCGGCGGAACATTTACGGTGGTTGCGGGCATTTTCTCGATTCTCGCGTTGATCTGCTATCTGGTCTGTTACCGCATGACTACGGAACGGGTGGCGGTGGAGCGTGACGTGGACGCGGAATCTGTGAGTTTTGCGGCAACGCTCGGTGCGATTGCGAGGAGCCGTGCGCTTCTCGGAATGATTGGAGCCGCGGTATTTCTGCTGCTCTCCCAGCTGTTAATCAGCACGATGAACAATTATATTTATCCGGATTACTTCGGGGATGCCCGCGGCATCTCACTGTTCACGCTGCTGTCCACACTGGTGATTCTGCTGGTGGCAGCGCCGCTCGGTGTGCCTGTTTCCAGACGATTTGGGAAAAAGGAGGCGTCCGTGGCGGGGATGCTGTTCTCCGGTGTTGTATTTGCAGTCATGTATGTGCTGAAATTACAGAATATGTGGCTGTTTCTGTGGCTCGGGGCAATCGGATATCTCGGGCTTGGCTTTTTTAATACGGTGATCTGGGCGAATATCACGGATGTCATCGATGATCAGGAAGTGCAGACCGGGCACCGGGATGACGGAACCGTCTATGCGGTATATTCGTTTGCCAGAAAGGTCGGACAGGCGCTGGCAGGCGGCATCGGAGGATGGGCGCTGCAGGTGATCGGGTATGAGCCGGCTGCGGCTGCGCAGACGGATGCGGTGCGGCGCGGATTGTACACCACAGCAACGCTGGTGCCCGCGATCGGATTTTTTATTGTGGCAGCGATTCTGTGGTTCGTGTACCCGCTGGATAAGGGACGCGTGGAGAAAAACGTGGAGGAACTCAAGAAAAAACATCTGCCCGCTGAGCACTGACTGGTGCGGCGGGCAGATGTTTTTTCTGTTTGGTGTTACTCGATTTCGATGACGCTCACCGGGCAGCCGTCAGCGGCTTCTTGCGTGGCATCCTCCTGTTCTGGTGACGGCTGGTGATAGACCTCCGATACATTTTCATCGTTCATCCGGAAAACTTCCGGACATACACTGACACACAAGCCGCAGCTGATACAGCCTTCGATCACATTTGCTTTCATAGGGCATCCTTTCTGTGAACCTCCCGGGGGAAGGTGAATGATGGTTACCTGTTTAGGGTTGCCTGCGTAAACGTGCCATATACGAAAAAACCGTTAAGAAACCGCTAAGAAATTAAGAAAAAGATGATTTTACAAATACAAGTTTGATATAAAAAGAATATATGTTACAATAATTAGTAAATACGGAAAGGATGGTGGGAGAAATGGTAAACAGCAAAAGACATAAGTTGGTATGCTGTCTGATGGCGATGGTTCTCCTGCTGTCTTTTTTTTATGTGGTACCGGATCCGGCGGGCAGGGCGGAGCGCGGAAACGCTGCAGTCTGCTCTGACGGGCAGTCTGCTCTGACGGGAGAGATGCAGCACGAAGGTTTCTGGCAGAATATGATGTCTGCACAGACGCTGCTGGAAGCAAGGGACGCAAAGCCGGATGCCTGCACAGATACGTTCACGATGATTCATTCCGTGCTGGATGAAGTCGTCATGCGGGAGCAGGCGGGCATGCGCAGTCTGCTGTCCAAACTGCTGGCGGTGGTTATGTGGGTGATGCTTCTGGTATGCGTTGTCTGCCGGATTCTAAGCCGCCGTTACGGATGCCGCATGATTTACCATTGGGAGAATATCTACTATATACACCAGACAGATGGAAAGAAAGGAGATTGCCTTCTGAATTACTTACATATATAGAAAAACGTAATGACAGGAGGCAGTTTCAGTGAACTATAAAAACCAAATAAGTGACAGAGTAAAGATTTTGCTGATTGATGAGGATGAAAGTATTTTTTATCTGATCCGCAGGGTGCTGCAGCGGGAGAATTATAGGCTTTATACTTCCACCAGCGGGCGCTCCGGCATGGAGATGAGCACCAGTATCTGCCCGGATCTGATTCTGATGGATACCCAGCTTTCCGATATGGACGGGATCGGTCTGATCCAGTGGTTCAGAGAGTGGACGGATTGTCCGATTCTCGTCGTATCCGGGCAGACGGGATATATGGATAAGGTCAACGCCCTGTATGCGGGAGCGGACGACTATATTGTCAAGCCGTTTCATGAGCAGGAGCTTGCGGCGAGAATTTACACTGCGCTGCGCAGAAGGATTCCGGGAGGACAGGGAAGCTTTTATCAGGCAGGAGATCTGAAGATTGATTTTTCAAGACGACAGGTAAGCCTTGCCGGGGAGGAGATTCATTTTTCGCCGGTGGAATACCGGATTCTGGAGTGTCTTGCCCTCAATTCGGGAACTGTGGTGACGTATCAGATGTTGTTAGAGAAGATATGGGGACCGTATGCAAGCAGCGGCAGCCGTATTCTGCGGGTCAATATGACAAATATCCGCAAGAAGATAGAGAAGATCCCGATGGATCCGACGTACATTACCACGATCCCGCGTGTGGGCTACCGCATGCTTGAGAGTCAGACGGCATCGGTTGTCTGAGCTGAGGTTGAAGCGGAAGCTTTGGATGATGAAGTGCCTTTGCCTTCAAAATAGGAATCATAGATTCCGAAGATAAAACCTCCGATAATGATAAGAATACCGATCACAGAAAAAATGTGTTCAAAGATTGTCATATAAAATCCCCCTTTGGTTTCAGTTGTCATCAAGTATAACAGCTAGGAAAACGGAGGGGGATTTTGCCGCTTTTTTTTTAATTTTTTCATAGTGTACAAGGAAGAGACTTAACACTTTTTTAGCAGCGGGAGCCAGGCAGAGGCAATATTGTATGCTTTTTGAACAAAATGGCTATATTTTGTTAAAAAAAGCACTTTTTCGTAGAAATATATGGCAATATTTGTGTTTTTTGCTATAATAAGGGTAATATGTTAAGAAACAGGGAGAAGGTTATCAATATGAAAAAGGGGAAGAAGCAGGCAAAGCGAAGAAACGCGAATGTTACGATGGCATTTGGAATCCGGGAGAAGATCGTGCTGTGTTTTCTTGTGCCGGTTCTGTTTATGATTGTGCTTGGAATTATTTCCTACCGCAAGGCGGCGGACGGAATGAGCAGTTCCTATCGCGATTCCACGCAGCAGACGATTGAGATGGCGTTGCAGAATATCGATACGAGCAACTCGTTCATCAGTGCAGAGGCATTAAAATACGTGGTGGATTCGGATCTTGGAAAGTATTTTGTGGGGATTTACGACAATGATCCAACGTCCAAGCGGGCGTTGATTGACCAGGTGAAGACAAGAATTCTTGCTTCCCAGGTCGGCAACTCCTATATCAGCAACATCTATATTATTCCTTCCGGCGATCTGCAGATGATCTCGACGAAGAACAAGGCGCAGAAGGGCATTTACCAGGAGTACATGGATGAGATGGCGGTTGATGGCAAGCTGGGACAGTGGGATGACCATCACAATGCGCTGGATGAGTATCTGAGCATCGACCCGTCCAGATACATTATGGTATATCAGGCAACCGCGCAGAACGGTAAGGCGGTTATCGTAATCGACATCAAGGCGGAGGCAGTCACAGAGTTCATGCAGGGACTGAATCTGGGAGACGGAAGCATTGTGGGATTCGTGACGGCAGGCGGCAGAGAGCTTGCAGTGAAGCGCAATGCGGGAGACGAACAGGGAACGCCGGTCGAGGGAGAGACGATTTTTGCAGACAAGGATTTTTATCTGCAGGCGAGTGAGACGGACGGCGTAAGACAGGTGCGGTACAACGGAACAGATTATCTGTTTTTCCACAGCAAGAGTGAGGATACCGGGGCAACGATGTGTGCGCTGGTGCCGTTGAAGGTCATTACCGGACAGGCAGAGTCCATTAAGCAGATCACGATAGCGGGAGTTCTGATCTCCAGTATCATTGCACTTTTGATCGGAACTGCAGTGACAAGCGGAATCCGCAAGAATATGAAGCGTATTTCCGGAAGCCTTGAGGTTGTGGCGGAAGGTAATCTGGCAACGACCGTGTCCGTGAAGGGACGCGACGAGTTCCGCGGACTTGCTGCTGCGGCAAATGACATGATCGCACACAACAAGCAGCTGGTGCAGAAGGTCAGCCAGGCGACGGATAAGCTGGCGGCATCTGCCGGTGAAGTGACGAATGCATCCGGTATTATTCAGGAGTATTCGCAGGATATAGCAAACGCGATCGGTGAGATCAACGAGGGCATGGAGCGGCAGTCCACACATGCGCAGGAGTGCGTGAGCAAGACGGGAACGCTTTCCGAGGAGATTCAGGAAGTCAACCGTGTGGCGCGCGAGGTAGAGACGCTTGTGTCTGAGGCGGAGGAGATGATCCGCAAAGGTATGGACCGGATCGAACAGCTGGGGCAGCGCGCGAATGAGACGACAGCTGTGACCGCGAAGGTGGAAGAAAGCATCGAAGACTTGAAGCGCGAATCGGAGACGATCAATCAGTTTGTTTCTGTCATTACAGATATTTCGGAGCAGACGAACCTGTTATCGCTCAATGCATCGATTGAGGCGGCAAGAGCCGGAGAGGCAGGACGCGGATTTGCGGTTGTAGCCGAGGAGATCCGTAAGCTTGCAGACAATTCGGCGGAGGCTGCCGGAGAGATCCGCAATAATGTGGAGAATATCAGTGCGCAGACCGGCGTGAGCGTCGAGAGCGCAAAGCAGGCGGGCGAGATGGTTGCACAGCAGACCGAAGCAGTGCGTGAGGTTATTGGTGTATTCCAGGATATGAGCGACGCCATGGATAAGCTGTTTGACGGATTAAAGGAGATTCTTGCCGGAACGGAGCGCGCCGATAAGGAGCGCGAGGATACGCTTGAGGCAGTACATAATATTTCTTCTATCATTGAAGAGACGGCAGCAAGCGCTGAAGTGGTGAAGAAGGTTGCAGCAAGTCTGGAGCAGAATGTAGAGAACTTAAACGGCACGGCGGAGAGCCTGGGAGATAATATGACAGGTCTTAAGACCGAGATCGCCGTATTTAAGACAGAATAGGCGAAGAACATTTAGAGAATATAATAGAAGATAAAAAAGCGGCAGCCAGTCGATCATGAGATCGGTTGGCTGCCGCTTTCTGACCGCAGAGAGAAATGCATTTTATGAAGCAAAAGCACTTCGCAGGGGTTACATTGCGTCAGAACACGCAATCAGAGGTTCAGGCAGGAAAGATTAAGCAGAAACTGCCGGTGCAGCAATTCTCTGGAGAGTGCTGCAGACTGAAAGGAGTCAAGCGCAAGCTGATAGACATTCGCATACTGTACATAGTGCCAGTGAAGTTCCGTCTGCCAGTTGTCGAGTGTGATCAGGCGGTCTTCATCCAGATGAAAATCAAACAGATGGCTGCGCAGCTCGTAAAGGGCGGCATAGCGGAACAGGTTGGCGAGCATATGGCATGCCTTATCTGTGTCAGCGATGGCAGGCAGACGCACGCTGCCATAGCGCTTAAGCCCTGCAAACCGGGAGCCGGTTCCGGAAAGGTTCTGGGCGATCTCGGTCTCGAGAAGTGTGCCAAAATCGGTGTTGTAGTAGTTTAAGGTGGCAGCGACCAGGGTATCCGTCAACTGGACAAAGGACGGATGGTGCAGACAGTCATGCTGCTCAAAATACTCGTCCATAAAGTCATAGAGAACAAAAGACTCGCAGCTGAAGTGATATTCCGGACGGTATGCATTTAAAAACTGCGGCAGCAGAGCAGCCAGTGCGTCCGTGTGATGCATCAGGCACAGGCAGAGTGCTGCGTAGAAGTTCCGGCAGTCCACGAGCAGGGCATCCAGCGGCAGATTGCCGTCTGCGTAAGGCAGGCTGGCAGCCTCTGGCGCATGAGCTTCTATCAGAGAGTCGATAACCGGTGTGGTGGTGCCGAAAGGAACCCCTGCAGTCAGCACAATGGCGGCATACAGATAAAACGGTTCAAAGCCGTCCGCTGCGATGGAAGGCGAGAAATAGTCGTCCGCAGAGAGATAATCCTCCAGTATCTCAAAGCTGTCCTCGGCCGACGGGCAGGAAACCTGATCTGCGAGGAATTGTGCGAGATCCAGATGCTCTTCTGCTACGCAGGATAGAAAACGAAAGAGCGAGTAGGTGAGAACACGCTGTCTGCCGGCAGGCTCCTTCGTGTAGTTTACAAGAAATGCGGGGGGAAATAATTGATCGTTATAAGTTTCCATAAAGAACTCCTTTTCCAAAAGTAATCCGTATGTGTGTGCGGACGGATGCCCGCAGCGCATACCGACATCATAGCACATTTTAGAATTAGATGCCATCATGCGTTTTCATTTTCCGTCAGGTGTGTTACAATAACAAGCAGACATAGAAAGCAGACAGAGGGAAAAAGATGCCAAAACAGAATCAACCAAAGGAAGAGAAAAGAGAAAAGGGGACAGCACAAGCGGTCATCCGTGAGATTTTAAGCTGGGTGATACCGTTTGTAATCGCGCTTGCCGTTGCGATGTTTTTGAAAAATTATATTATCATCAATGCCGATGTGCCGACCGGGTCGATGGAGAACACCATCATGCCGGGGGATCGTCTGATCGGAAACCGTCTGGCATACCGGAGCAAGTCGCCGGAGCGCGGTGATATTGTCATTTTCCGTTATCCGGACAACGAGGAAGAACTGTATGTGAAGCGTGTGATCGGGCTTCCGGGCGAGGCCGTGGATATCCGGGACGGATACATTTATATTGACGGAGCGGATACGCCGCTGGACGAGGATTATCTCAAAGAGGACTGGACGGTGGCGACGGGGAATTATCATTTTGAGGTGCCGGAAGACTCTTATCTGATGCTGGGGGATAATCGGAATGATTCGTGGGACGCACGATACTGGACGAATCCGTATGTGAGAGAGGATAAGATTCTGGGCAAGGCGGCAGTGATCTACTGGCCGGTGCATGATATTGGAAAGCTTGAGTAGGGGAGAAGCAATCGGGGGGTAGTTTAATGGTTACATTATTGGCGAAGATATTCATTCAGGAGAAGAACGATCAGGCGAAGATTCGTGAAGAATATGGTGTGCTGTGCGGTGTGGTAGGTATTCTGTTCAATGTACTGCTCTTTGCGGGAAAATTTCTTGCGGGTACCATCAGCCATTCCATTGCCATCACGGCAGATGCGGTCAACAACCTGTCGGATGCGGGATCTTCGATCGTGACGCTGGCGGGCTTCAAGCTGGCAGGCACAAAGCCGGACCCGGAGCATCCGTTCGGACATGGCAGGATTGAGTATATCTCGGGGCTGGTGGTGGCAGCAGCGATTCTTCTGATGGCATATGAATTGATCCGGGATTCGGTGGGCAAAATCGTACATCCGGAGGAGACAGAGTTCTCCGGACTGATTGTTGTGATTCTGGTGTTGTCGATTCTGGTGAAGCTGTATATGTATTTTTACAATCACATGATCGGGAAAAAGCTTGATTCCGCGGCAATGCAGGCAACAGCGATCGACAGCCTGAGTGATACCTGCGCGACAACGGCAGTTCTTGCGGCAACACTGATCGGACATTTTACAGGACTTCACATCGACGGATGGTGCGGTGTGCTGGTTGGTGTATTCATCCTGTATGCGGGGATCAGCGCGGCGAAGGAGACACTCAATCCGCTGTTGGGACAGCCGCCGGCAGAGGATTTTGTCATGCAGATCGACCGGATTGTCATGTCGCATCCGGAGATCTGCGGGATCCATGATCTGATCGTGCACGATTACGGTCCGGGGCGCAAGATGGTGACGCTGCATGCGGAAGTGCCGGCAGACGGCGATATTCTGGAAGTACATGATGTGATTGACAACGTGGAGAATGAACTGCGGGAGAAGCTGGGGTGTGAGGCGACGATACATATGGACCCGATTGTGACCTCCGATGAGCACGTCAGTGAACTGAAAGCCGCTGTCGTATCGATCACAAAGGGAATAGATGATGTGATTACGATCCATGATTTTAGGGTAGTCAGCGGTCCGACCCATTCCAACCTGATCTTCGATGTGCTGGTGCCGTTCCAGTTCAAGATGAGCGATGAGGAACTGGTTGCGGCGATCTGCGGAAGAGTCACGGAATGCCTGGGGGATAATTACTACCCGAAGATTAAGGTTGACCATGCCTATGTAAAATAAAACGAAGAAGATTGCGGATGTAAAGGAATTGCCGCAATAAGCAGAGTCCTCTTTGGAGTGATAAGTAATATTACAGGAAGCGCATGATGCAGATTTCGGGTGGAACTGCATATGAAACATTCGTTGGAGAAAAATGTGTGTATTTCTTCCAGCCGGATGACTGCATCTGATTCCGTGTCTCTTCCACGTTTGGACTCTCCCGGAGTGTGTCCGACAAGCCACAGACAATGAGCGGACTTTCTAGTGTCCCTAATGGCACCGCTTCACAGACAATATAAAACCGCGCGAACCGAAACTTGTTGGCATCTGCTATTGAAAATAGGGCAGATGCCAATTCAGACATCGGCTTCGCGCGGTTATGTTTTGTTCGACATAAAGGTGGCATTTATGCCAGCTGTTGTCTGGTGCCAATAAGGGACACACAAAAGTCCTAAAATTGTCTGTTGGCTTGCGGACACAGTCCGTAGAGTGCTCCAAACTTGGAAAGACACGGATCATCGCAGATGCAGTCACCGGCTGGTTAGAAATGCCGCATTTTTTGAACAGAATGTTCCATAGGCATTCCACCCGAAATCGCAGGACATGCTTCTTGTAATATTACTTATTACTTGATGCAACACCCCCGGACTTTTTACACTTCTTTATAGTCTACATCCACGGCTTCCGCTTCCTGCTTCATCATCTTTGCCGCATGCACGGCGCGGTTTGCCACCCACAGATCCGAGATACCGTCATAGATCAGGGCGATTCCGATAAACTGCAGTGCCAGCTTCACCATGCCGAACGCATTCACGATGCAGAGCACACCGAACACCAGGCTGATCGCCGCAATGATTAACATGCTCCACCATTTTCCATAGCCGTTGCGCTTTGTCTCCACCGCAAGCTTCAGATCCTGAATACCATGCACGCAGAGGATCACGCCGATCACAATCGGAATGAGACTCACAATACTCTCCGGGCGCAGGAAAATCCAGATTCCGATTAACAGTACGATCAGTCCCAATGCTCCCGCAAACGGATGAATACTGCGGTTCATAAAATAGGATGCGATGTCGACGCCTCCCATAATGATCAATCCAACGGCAAGGATTTTGCAGAATACATCGATCGTCTCCGCCGGCCATACCAGAAGCACAATGCCAAGTGCAATGCAAAGCAGCGCCGAGACTATGATGTCTGCCTTGATCCGCTTTAATGTTTCTTTCATATCACATACCTCTCTGTCACTTTTTCTGCATTATACTCTATTCAATCCACAGTTTCAAGAAACAATGCGGCGGCTTTGTCTATTCCCATTCAGCCCGGTCTGTCCCGCTTGACTTTTTTTCACAATTCCACTAGACTATGGGCACAATGAATCATATGTCCCGCCGCAGTGCAATCCACGCGGAGCGTTTTTCCTTCGCAGGACATATTTTCCGGAAAGAAACAAAGGAGTGAATATTTTATGGGAAAAGAAGTAAAGACGAATGCCATGCGCATTCTTGATAAAAATAAGATTCCGTACGAAATTTTAAATTATGAGTGTGGCGAATTTATTGACGGGCTGCACACCGCCGAGGCGACCGGCGCTCCGGTGGAGCAGTCCTTCAAGACTCTGGTGATGCAGGGAAAAAGCGGGCAATACTATGTGTTCGTCATCCCCATCGCGGACGAGGTGGACTTAAAAGCCGCCGCCAGAGCCGTCGGCGAAAAATCCGTGGAGATGATTCACGTCAAAGACATCACTGCCATCACGGGTTATGTCCGCGGCGGCTGCTCTCCTCTGGGCATGAAAAAGCAGTTCCCGACCATCGTGCACGAGAGCGCTGCGGCTTTTGACAAGATCTACATCAGCGGCGGACGCATCGGCACCTCCATCACGGTCAATCCGGATTCCCTGCTTACCGTGGTGCGCGGCCAGTATGCCGACGTCATCCGGCATGAGTAAGTTCTTCTTCCATCTCCTCTAAGATGTGGAGCAGATCACGTATCTGCCCCTGCTGTGTGACGACAGATCTGAGGCGTTTTAAAACCTGATAATAGGAGATTTTCTCCGGAATCAGGTCGTCCGCCGCCCCCGGATACTGTTCCCTGACATTCTCGACAAGCACTTTTACCAACTGCTTGTTGAGGATTCTGGCATAGTGCGCTTCGCATACCGCCGTCGTCTGATCCATGATTTTCTCATAGGCATTCTCTGCAATTTCATCGTATTCCCGCTCAAAGACAATCTCATCATATACTTTGATTCGCATTCCAAGTTCCGGCAGGCTGATATTGTCCCGGATCCTTATCACCGGCATCAGCATCCCGGTCCGTCGTGCAAGATTTTTCCGGCACAAGTTTACATAGTCCGTCTGCAATCCCTCGGAAAAACATGGGATCCATCCGCTCCCGAACTCGATGCAGAGCGGTTCGCGAAGCGATATTTTCCTTACCGCGAGCTGCGCATCCTCGCGGAGTGTTTTTTATTTCATAGGAAGGTTCCACTTTCACACATTAATGCATCACGGTATTTCCTATGAAATAAAAAGACGCACCCCGGTTCCCGCCGGACATGCGTCTCTTATTGTATCTTTATGTATGCCTTCGTTGTGTTTCCGCTTCCTCATAGGAATAATCACCATTCTCATAGCCTGCATACACCGCATCCAGCATGGAAATCGCATTATCTACCTGATTCTTAATATTCTCATCGTAATCTTCTTCGATACTTGCGCGGAGAACACTCTCTGAACCCCTCTCCATAATCAGAATCCGGTTTACTGACAGAATTCCGATCGCCAGTGTTCCGATCAGTGTGATCAGTGCCAGAATAATCATCTTCTAACGTACACTCACATTTTTCATACCTATCCGACTCCTTCCTGTGCTTACTTCTTTTATTATCGTATATTCCCCACTAATTGTCTATATTTGTTAATAATTTAGCAATCTATTCATGTTTTTTGTCAATATTGCATATATGTAAAAACGCAGGACTCCTCTTTTACAATCACAGAATTCTGTCTAAAGACATTCACCCGCAACGCAGTTACACTAAAGCCACAAACGGTGAGCGGCACATCAGACCGCCACTCATACAACCAGAGGGGAACCGGGTGGGGCCGGTTTCCACACTAAGAAAATGGAGGGACTTTACATGGCAAAGTACATCATGGCACTCGATGCCGGAACCACCAGCAACCGCTGCATACTTTTCAATGAGAAGGGTGAAATGTGCAGCGTTGCCCAGAAAGAATTTACACAGTATTTCCCGAAGCCGGGCTGGGTAGAGCACGACGCGGAGGAGATCTGGTCCACACAGCTTGAAGTTGCCAAGGAGGCAATGGCAAATGTGGGCGCGACTGCAGCCGATATCGGGGCAATCGGAATTACCAATCAGCGCGAGACCACCATCGTATGGGATAAGAACACCGGCGAACCGATTCATCACGCGATCGTATGGCAGTGCCGCCGTACTTCCGAATACTGCGATTCCTTAAAAGCCAAGGGACTGGTTGATACCTTCCGCCAGAAGACAGGACTGGTGATCGACGCCTACTTCTCCGGAACGAAATTAAAATGGCTGCTCGACAACGTTGAAGGCGCCAGAGAGAGAGCCGAGAGAGGCGAGCTGCTCTTCGGAACCGTGGAGACATGGCTGATTTGGAAACTGACACAGGGTCAGGTTCACGTAACTGATTACTCCAACGCTTCCAGAACCTTGATGTTCAACATCAATACCCTGGAGTGGGATGAAGATATTTTAAAAGAACTGAATATTCCAAAATGTATGCTGCCGGAACCGAAGCCATCCAGCTGCGTGTACGGCGAAGCAAACCCGGTATTCTTCGGAGGCCCGATTCCGATTGCCGGTGCTGCCGGTGACCAACAGGCCGCTCTGTTCGGTCAGACCTGTTTCACCGCCGGTGAGGCAAAAAATACTTACGGAACCGGCTGTTTCTTACTTATGAACACCGGCGAAAAACCTGTATTCTCCAAGAACGGACTGGTTACCACGATCGCATGGGGTCTCGACGGAAAAGTAAACTACGCACTCGAGGGTTCCATCTTCGTTGCAGGTGCCTCCATCCAGTGGCTTCGCGATGAGATGCGCTTCATCGATTCCTCTCCGGATTCCGAATACATGGCAAGAAAAGTCAAAGACACCAACGGCTGCTACGTCGTGCCTGCTTTCACCGGTCTTGGTGCCCCGTACTGGGATCAATACGCACGTGGAACTATCGTAGGCATTACCCGCGGTGTGAATAAATACCATATTATCCGTGCAACCTTAGAGTCTCTCGCTTACCAGGTTAATGATGTATTGGCTGCAATGAAAGCAGATTCCGGTATTGATCTTGCAGCATTAAAGGTAGACGGCGGAGCAAGCGCAAACAATCTGCTCATGCAGATGCAGGCGGACATCAGCAATGCTCCGGTCAACCGTCCGATGTGCGTGGAGACCACAGCCATGGGTGCTGCCTATCTCGCCGGACTGGCAGTCGGCTACTGGGCAAGCAAAGAGGATGTTCTTCAGAACTGGGCAATCGACCGCACCTTCACACCGGAGATTACCGACGAGGAGCGTAACAAGAAAGTCCGCATGTGGAAGAAAGCCGTTACTTATTCGTTCAACTGGGCGAAGGAAGACTAACACACAATTTCATATCTAAGAGGGGGTATTTATTATGACACCATATATTGCAGAGTTTGTCGGCACCATGATCCTCATCCTGTTAGGTGACGGTGTTGTTGCCAATGTCAACCTGAACAAATCCGGCATGAAAGGTGCCGGTGCAGTCCAGATCACACTTGCCTGGGGTCTTGCCGTACTGGTTCCCGCCTTTATCTTCGGCGCGGCATCCGGCGCAAGCTTTAACCCTGCATTGACCATCGCGCTTGCTGCTGACGGCAGTTTTGCATGGAGCATGGTACCGGGATATATTGTGGCACAGCTGGCTGGTGCTTTCTGCGGCGCATGCCTTGTATATCTGCTGTTCAAAGATCAGTTTGACGCAACAGAAGACGCGGCAACGAAGCGCGGCGTGTTCTGTACGGCACCTGCAGTGCGCAACATCCCGCGCAATATCTTAAGCGAGGCTGTCGGCACTTTTGTACTTGTATTTGCCATCAAGGGTCTGGCACAGGTTCCGGATCTGGCGGACGGCACCGGAAAATTTCTCGTATTCGCCATTATCGTATCTGTCGGTATGTCTCTGGGCGGTCTGACCGGATATGCAATCAATCCGGCAAGAGATCTGGGTCCTCGTCTTGCACATGCAGTGCTTCCGATTCAGGGAAAAGGTTCCTCTGATTTCGGATACGGACTCGTTGTTCCGATCGTCGGACCGATCCTCGGCGCATTGGCTGCCGTACTGGTATATGGACTTATTTTTTAAAACTATAGATTGAATGTCAGAGAAGAGAGCCAGGCAGAAAGCACATCAGAAATGATGTCTGATCTGCATGGCTCTTTTAAGGAGGAAAAACTATGTATGATGTAGTGATCATTGGTGCCGGCGTCTCTGGAAGCGCCTGTGCACGTGAACTTTCCAGATACAATCTCTCCATTTGTGTTGTGGAAAAAGAGGAGGACGTCTGCTGCGGCACTTCCAAAGCCAACAGCGCCATCGTCCACTCCGGTATCGACTGTAAACCCGGAACCCTGATGGCAGAGATGAACGTCCGGGGAAATGAACTGATGGAACCGCTCTCCAAAGAGCTGGATTTTGAATTCCGCAGAAACGGTTCCCTGATCGTCTGCTTCTCCGAGGAGGACCGCCCGAAGCTGGAAGCCCTCTACGAGCAGGGCATTGCCAACAAAATCCCGGATATCCGGATCTTAGATGCACACGAAGTTCATGAGATGGAGCCGAACCTCTCCGAGGAAGTCGTCGCTGCCATCTACTGTCCGACCGGCGGCATTGTCTGCCCGTTCGGTTTGAACATTGCACTCGCAGAAAATGCTGCCACAAACGGCGTCGAATTCCGTTTTAACACAGAAGTGACAGACATCTGCCGCAAGGACGACGGCTATCAACTCTCCACCAACCGCGGTTACATCCTGACCCGCTGCGTGGTAAACGCTGCCGGTGTGTATGCAGATGTTTTTCACAACATGGTCAGCAGCAAGAAGATCCACATTACCCCGCGCCGCGGCGAATACTGCCTGCTCGACAAAACAACCGGCGGTCTGGTCGACAAGACCATCTTCCAGCTTCCGGGCAAATACGGCAAGGGCATTCTTGTAACACCGACGGTTCACGGCAATACGCTGATCGGCCCTACCGCAGACGATCACGACGATAAGGAGGCAACCAACACCACCCGCCAGGGACTTGACCATGTCTGCAGCGCAGCAAGACGCTCCGTGCCTTCCGTTCCGGTCCGTCAGGTAATCACGTCCTTCGCCGGAAACCGCGCCCATGAGGACAACCATGAATTCATTATTGAAGAGTTGGCGGATGCTCCACACTTTGTCGACTGCTCCGGCATCGAATCTCCGGGACTCACCAGTTCCCCGGCGATCGGCGAGCGCGTAGCGCAGATTGTATCCGGACTGCTTCACGCACAGAAAAACCCGGCATGGAACGGCAGCCGGAAGGGCGTTCTCAATCCGAAAACACTCTCCGAGGAAGATTATGCGGCGCTTATCCGCGAAAATCCAGCTTACGGAAATATTATCTGCCGCTGTGAGATGATTACCGAGGGAGAAATCTTAGACGCCATTCACCGTCCGCTTGGCGCACGGTCATTAGACGGCGTCAAGCGCCGTACCCGTGCAGGCATGGGACGTTGCCAGGCAGGTTTCTGCTCGCCGCGCACCATGGAAATCCTGGCGCGTGAGCTTGGTATCTCCCAGCTTGAAATCACGAAAAACGGCGGCTCATCCAACATGGTCGTCGGTCTGAGCAAAGACAGAACCTGAAGGAAAAAGGAGGATTATTATGACTTCATATGATATTGTGATCGTCGGCGGAGGTCCCGCCGGTCTTGCGGCAGCCGTTTCCGCCAAAAATAACGGCATCGACCGGATCCTGATTCTCGAGCGCGACCGCGAACTCGGCGGCATCTTAAATCAGTGCATCCACAACGGTTTCGGTCTTCACACCTTTAAGGAGGAGCTGACCGGCCCGGAATATGCCAGACGCTTTATCAATCAGGCTCTCGATCTGAACATCGAATACCGTCTGAACACGATGGTGATGGATATTTCTCTGGCAGAAGGCTCTTCCGATAAGATCGTGACGGCTATGAACCGCACCGACGGGCTGTTCCACATTAACGCAAAGACCGTGATTCTTGCCATGGGCTGCCGCGAGCGTTCCCGCGGAGCTTTAAATATCCCGGGCTACCGTCCTGCAGGCATCTACTCTGCCGGAACCGCGCAACGCCTGGTGAACATCGAGGGCTTTATGCCGGGACGCAAGGTTGTGATCCTCGGCTCCGGAGACATCGGCCTCATCATGGCACGCCGTATGACCTTAGAGGGCGCCGAAGTCAAAGTCGTCGCCGAGCTGATGCCTTATTCCGGCGGTCTGAAACGAAACATTGTACAGTGTCTGGACGATTTCGGTATTCCGTTAAAGCTGAGCCATACTGTCGTTGACATCCGCGGCAAAGAGCGCGTGGAGGGAATCACACTGGCACAGGTGGATGAACACAACAAGCCGATTCCCGGCACGGAGGAAGACTACGAATGCGACACACTGCTGCTCTCCTGCGGTCTGATTCCGGAAAATGAGATTTCCCGCTCTATGGGCGTCGAGCTAAATCCGGTCACCTCCGGTCCTTCTGTCAACGAAAGCCTTGAGACAAATATTCCGGGCGTTTTCGCCTGCGGTAATGTTCTTCACGTTCATGATCTCGTGGACTATGTATCCGAGGAAGCCGGCGTTGCCGGAAAGAATGCCGCAAAATATATCAAGTGCGGGGGCGATCATGCTGATTCCGGCAAAGAGATCCCCATCGTCGCAACCGACGGCGTCCGCTATACCGTTCCAAAAACGCTGCATGTCGCCAATATGGACGACGAGCTGACCGTGCGTTTCCGCGTCGGCGGTGTATACAAGAACTGTTATATTTCCACCTACTTAAACGACCAGCGGATCATCTGCCGCAAGCGTCCTGTCATGGCTCCCGGCGAGATGGAGCAGGTAAAACTGCAGAAGTCCGTTCTGGAAGCAATGAGTGACCTGGATCACATTACCATCAAAATAGAAGAGGAGGCGTAACACATGGAAACAAGAAATCTTACATGCATCGGCTGCCCGCTGGGCTGTGCCATCACAGTTACCATGGATGGCGGAAATGTTGTCTCCATCACCGGAAATACCTGCAAGCGCGGCTCTGACTATGCCGCAAAGGAAGTCACACATCCGACGCGCATCGTCACAAGCACCGTCTGTGTCCGCGGCGGCTCCATCCCGATGGTATCCGTCAAGACCGCACAGGATATTCCCAAAGAAAAGATCTTCGAGATCATGAAATATATCAACGCGCTAACGGTGACGGCTCCGGTACACATCGGAGATGTCCTGCTGAAAGATATTGCAGGAACCGGCGTCGACCTGATCGCCACCAAAGAAGTTCTCTCTTAGAACCGCAGATGCAGCTGCAAAAGTAAAAAAGTGCCGGTAAGCCAGACCAGCTTACCGGTACTTTTTAATTTTGTCAGAATAGCATTACAATACTGCGGTGCGCGGGAGCAATACGGCAAGCCCCGCGTCCGGTTTTGCAATCGCCCGCATCATAAACTGCACATCCCGCTTTACCTGTTCCCCCGATAACGTTTTTCTGTAATATACAAAATCAATCATATAGTAGCAGATGGATGTGGAAAGAAAGCTCGTCACCGCCTCCAGTTCCTCGGGATGCTTTTCAAACATGCCCGGATTCTCGCCAAGCAGCAGACGGCGCACCTGCGCATCCAACGCCATGCGTACACCACGCACGATCATCGGCCACGCGAGCTCGTTCGCCAGCTTCTCATAAAAGCTGCGCTCCCTCTGCAGCACCTCCATCAGATCGCATGCCCACTTTTCCATACTGTCATACTGTCCCTGCAGCTGATCCTTAAAGTCATTACAGCCGATCCACTCCAGCACATCATAAATATCCTTAAAATGATAATAAAAACTCTGGCGGCTCATCCCCGTTGCCTCCATGATGTCCCCGATCGTAATTTTGGATATCTCCTTGCGCTTCATCAGCTGCCTGACACAATCCGCAATTTTTTTCTTAGTTGAATAACACATACCCGTACCCCCTTCTCCTGATACACTGTATCCGTTACATTTTCCACACTGCCTGGTTTGTCGTTGAAATCGCAATCGCTCCCGCATCCAGTGCCCGCATGACGTCCTCCTTCTCCGAGATCAGACCTCCTGCGATCACCGGTACTGCTGCCTGCCCTGCTATATGCTTTATGATTTTAGGCATAATGCCCGGCAGCACCTCGATTAGATCTGCAAACTCCATACCGTGGTGTTCCAGTCCTCCAATCGCCTTGGAATCAATCGCAAATATGCGAAATACCGTACAGAGATCCAGCTCCTTCGCATAACGGATCATTTCCGGCTTTGTGGAAATAATACCGTCCGCCGCCGTCCCATACCGTATAAAACGCACCGCTTCCTCCCTGACCGCAAGCCCCCCGATCAGATCCAGATGTACAATGACAAACTTTCCGGCATCTTTTAACCGCTGCACGATATCCGGGATGGTAATCAACTCTCCATACAAAATGAATACCACGCGGATATCATTCTGTATACAGACCTCCACCCCCGTCTCGTCCTTCACCGCCGCGATAATCGGTCCGTCCACAATCGCGTCATAAAATTGCTGCTTCATCTTTTGTCTGCACTCCCCCCATTCTCCCCTGCCGCATCATGGCATTCCTGGCGCATCATTTCCATAATGATATTTCCCATAGCGGAAGTCAAAAAATCCCGCAAGCTGCACATTCTTTATTTCTTCATAGGGCGTAATTTCCTATGAAAAAAAGCACACCGACAGAGTAACATTTCTGTTATTCCCGGCCTGCTCTTTCACTCTTGGCTCACACTATAGAATTGTATGCAAAATACCGTGTAATTTCTTTCTGACATTATTATAACTATGTCAAAAAGGAAACGCAACCGAATTTCAGATTTTGCATTTGACAATTTCAGCGTTTTGTCAAAAAACTCACATCGGATTCTCAGGGTATTCCGCCAGCACCTGATATAACCGCTGCAGCTCTACCGGCTTTGCAAGATAGTCGTTCATTCCGGCTTCCTTACAGGCATCCATATCCTCGCGTGCATCTTTTGCACTCATCGCAATAATCGGAATCATCTGCGCATCCTTGTGCGACACCCGTCGGATCTGCCTTGCCGCCTCAAAGCCGTCCATCTTCGGCATCACAATATCCATCAGGATCGCATCGAAATAATGCGCTTCCTTCTCCATAAAAAGACGCACCCCGATTCCCGCCGGACATGCGTCTCTTATTGTATCTTTATGTATGCCTTCGTTTCGATATGACATATATGCCTTCGCTTCGGTATGCCTTAGCTTGTCATCTCTGTGCCGTCATAACGTGCCAGATCCATGATCTTCTGAAGCTCCGCTCCCTCAACCGGCGCCTCGCCCAGACTCTCATGCCTGCCATCCGGCAGGATCTGTCCCAATGCGCGCACTTCCTTCTCCGCCGTCATCTCAATCGTGTAGTAACCCGCTTTCTTCGTCTGCGGATTAAACGTAATATAGATACGATAGCAAAGCGGGGCTGCCAGTGCTTTCTCCGGCAGATCCACGCGGATCAGTGTCAGATCCTCCGCAATGTCAAGCGCCATAACCGAATAGTCTGCCTCTGTGTACGGATAGAGCTTCGGCTCCTTATACGTCTCGGCAAAAATCTGGTTCACGAACGCCTCTCGCTCCTCACAGAGCTTCTGGACAAACGTCTCTCCCTCTGCATACAGGCGCTTCGGCAGAACTCCAAACTCCACCTGCTTTTTCACAAACACGTTAAACTGCTGCGGTGTCATCTTCACCTGCCGCATCTGTGCCGCCTTCTGATCTGCCTCATGCAGCTTCCGTACAAGTTCGGTCTTTAATACAAGGTTATCCGAGAACGGATTGATGACCAGCCCGGTCAGCTCCAGTTCCGGCTTCACGACGATGTTGTTGCACGCCGGGAACGGCATGAAAAGAAGTGCCTGGCTCTTCGGCTCCTCCGGCATCTGCTCCTTGGAAGTATATGCCACAAAAAACTGCTCGCCCTTGTTGTTCTTGAGGAAACACGGGGTCGGCTGATCCGGCGCCTTAAGCATTGCCGGCACATACAGCTTGGTCGGACGAAGCAGGTTTAACACCGTGGTAAGGTTCTCCTTGGTGCGCTCCGCCGCATACTGCTTAATCGCTTCCTCTAATCTATCGTTGGTAATCTCCATTGTCATTTTCTCGTCCATCTTATAAGTATCCTTTCCTATGCTCCGATGTCGCTAAAATGAATTATATCATATCTTTCCCATAAAATGAACTGTTTTCTAATCCACAACAAAGACTGAGATATCCTGTGTCAGACGCTGTGCCGTCTGATCGCATCTGCCAACTTCATCTGTGACCGTATCCGCCTCGGATTTGACTTCCACGGTCTTTTGTGCAATATCTGTCGTTCCTTTTGCACCTTCGTTGGTTGCCGTTGCAATTCCCTCCATCGCATCCAGCACTCCATCGATTGATGCCAGCAGTTCCTCCGATGTCGCGCTGAAATCGCTGATCAGTGCATCAATCTTTCCTGCATCCTGGTTGTATGCATCAGCCACCGCATCGAACATGTCATAGCTTGCCACGACATCATTTCCCACAAATGCAAGCAGCTGCTCCGCATCGGAAGAAAGCTGTGCGACAGAAGTCGTAACTTCCTCCGTCACCTTCTGTATCTGGGTAACAGTCTGCTTGGACTGATCTGCAAGTCCGCCAATTTCTGTTGCCACAACGGCAAATCCTTTGCCTGCCTCCCCGGCGCGTGCTGCTTCAATCGAAGCATTTAACGCAAGCAGGTTTGTCTGGTTTGTAATCTCCATGATCGCCGATGATAACACTTCGATCTGCTGAACTACCTTTGCAGCCTCAAGTGCCTTTGTAAGGCTCTCCCGTATCTCATTGTGGATCCGGCTCGCATGCTCACGCTGTTCTCTGGTATCGTTCTGTGCCTTTGATGCCCGCTCGTGTATATCTGCTGCCTGCTGTGCCCCATCCTGCGAACGATTTGCAATATTTTTTGCTGCCTCTTCAATCTCAAGAGACATGCTCTTAATCGTATCCGAGGATGCCGCGGTCTCCTCCATGCTTGCAGCAAGTTCCTCTGTCGTTGCGGAAACGTCCTCGATATTGCCGTTCAGCGTAATCACATTCGTCTTGACCGTATCGACGACCTCCCCGATTACATAACTCTCATTTTTCACTTCTCTGATAAGATCTCTGATCTGGCACTTCATATTCTCAAGGCGCTCGCCGAGAATACCAAAGTCGTCCCTGCGGTTCTCAAGCTGTACCGGCAGCGGCTGCGAAAAATCACCCTTTGTAATATAACCGATGTACGTGAGTGCAACCTGAAATGATTTGCTCAGTGAAAACGCCATATAAAGACAGACCGCCATAACAATCACAACCAGAAAACTTCCCATTCCGATAATCGCAAGCAGTGCACTTTTTACATTCTCCTTCATTGCCTGTGTCTCTTTGGCAACAGTCTCATCAATATAATCGATATAATTGCCCGTTCCAACAACCCATCCAAACGGCTCAAATGCCCTGCTGTAGGAGCGCTTCGGAGAGGACTCCGTCTCCCCTTCCTTCGGGAATACATAATCTGTATAACCGCCGTCCGGCTCCTGTCCGACACGTATAATCTCTTTTACCATCTGGTAACCGTCCGCATCCTTTGTCTCCATACGGTTTGTTCCCTCGGTCTCGCTTCCGAGCAGAACAACATTGTCTCCGTCATAGGTATCCGCCCAGAAATAACCACCGTCTCCATACCGGAGTTCCCTTAAAAGATCCGCTCCGCGCGTTTCGGCCTCCTCATAGGAATAGTCGCCGTTTTCATAGCCCGCATACACCGCATCCAGCATGGAAATTGCATTATCCACCTGATTCTTGATATTCTCATCATAATCCTCTTCAATACTTGTACGGAGAACGCTCTCTGATCCCTTCTCCATAACCAGCATCCGGTTCACTGCCAGAACTCCGATCGCCAGTGTTCCAATCAGCGTAATCAGCGCAAGAATAATCATCTTCCAACGCACGCTCACATTTTTCATACCCATCCGACTCCTTCCTGATAGTTATTTCTTTTATTATCCTACTTTTTCATTTTTTTGTCTATAGATGTTAATTATTTTGCAATCTTTCCCCGTTTTTTGTAAATATTGCACATATATCACTTACAAATAACGCGATAACACTTACGGAACCGGATGATTCTTACATATGAGTACCGTAGAAAATCCTGTGTTCTTCTGGAACGGACTGATTCCCACGTCCTCTGGCTGACAGCAGATGTCTTCCACATGCCAGCACCCCTGCCTCTTCCATTACGAAGAAGCAGGGGTGCGCTTTTTGTTTCTATATGTTTTTAAAAACAGTACCTGTTACACCGTTTTTTTATCTTCTGCAACTTTGAATTTGCGGATCATTTCACGCAGACTTTCCGCCTCACTGCTCATCTCCTGGCTGGCAGCCGCGCATTCCTCTGATGTTGCAGAATTTGTCTGTACGACATCATTGATCTGCTCAATTCCCTCATTAATCTGCTTAATTTCTGTCGTCTGTGTCTCCAACGTCTCTGCAATATTTGTAACTTCGGTCGTAATTACTTTGGAGTTCTCAGCAACCTCTTCTAATTGTGCCGCAGTCTGTCCCGCAATCACCATTCCCTTTTCCACAGCTTTCACAGAGGTTTCAATCAGAGTCGCAGATTCCTTTGCCGCCTGGGCGCTCTGATCTGCCAATACGTTTACCTGATTTGCCACAACTGCAAATCCCTTTCCAGCCTCTCCTGCTCTTGCAGCCTCAATGGAAGCATTCAGTGCCAGCAGATTTGTCTGGGATGCAATTTCGTTGATTGTCGTGATAATCTTATCAATCTCCTTTGATGCCTCGCTGATCTCATGCATGGAATCAACCATTTCATGCATCTTGCCATTACTTTCTGAAATGGCATTTCCAAGTTCATCCACTTTTACACTGATTTCTTTGGCAGACTGTGAATTTTTTTCCACCTGTTCTGAAACACCTGTAACAGTTGCGGTAAGCTCCTCTACTACCGCAGCCTGATTTGTAGCTCCATCTGCAAGATCATTGGAGCTTGATGCCACCTGCTCTGCTGCGCCGGAAACTTCATTGGAAACATTCTGGATTCCTTTGATCGTACCTGCCATACTTGCCTGAAATGCCATAAACGAATTTAAAATACCGACAAAATCACCTCTCCACTCCACCTCAGGATGAACATCAAAATTTCCTTCTGAAAAGAGCTTCATGGAGCGGTCAATATCATCTACATAGGTTCCCAGTATACGAATTGATTTCCGCATACTGTGTGCCAGTTTTCCGATCTCATCATCGGAATGATATTCCAGCGTACTGTGCAGATTCCCTTCTGTTAATTCCATTGCAACGTCCTCAATCGCATGTAATGGCTCCAGAATTGTTTCAAGTACTCTCTTACTTGTTTTCCGCGTCAAAGTAAATGCAAAAACCAGGCAGACAATAATCACAACAAATCCTGCAACCGTACAGACTACCATATTTCTGACTGTCTCGCTACTTGCCTCATCTGTCAGTTCATCTAATTTTATCGCAATTTCTACTACTTTATTTAAAGCCGGGGTACAATTATTAAGAATTGCATCTGTGGCATTCTCATCGTTTCCGTTTTTTATTTCTTCTATAATGGAATAACCAATTTTTCCCCAGTCAGAAAGAGCCGTTGCATATTCCTCGTAATTTTCATCGGAAAGGACTTCCGTTTTCTTTAAAATCTGCAGTTCAGAATCAACTTCTGAAAGCAGTCTTTTTACTGTTTGTTCATAGTTATCATAAGAGGATGTATCCTCATTTAATGCCATCTCTCTGATATTTCTTGCTGCAGCATTAACGTTAATCCTGCAGATTTTTACTGCCTGGTCTGCTACATTAACATTCTCAACATAATGCATCATATTGGCAAACAATATACCTATAATTACAACAGAAAGCAGACCAGAGATCAACATCATTGTAATGACTTTTCTATATCCGTAGTCTATCCTTTCCTTTAAATGCATGTTTTCCAATTTCTTCTTCATCATACTCTCTTGTGACATCATGGGATTATTATTCCTTTCGCTTATTTTTAGTATATCCTTAGTACTAATACACTAATATATCAACTTCTTTTTAAAAGTCAATACACGTCATTTATTTTATTTTTATTTTACATCTGACCGTTTCGGCAATCTGTCCAAAAACTCACATCGGATTCTCAAGATATTCCGCGAGCACCTGGTACAGTCTCTGCGGCTCCACCGGCTTTGCAAGATAGTCGTTCATTCCGGCTTCCTTACAGGCATCCATATCCTCGCGTGCATCTTTTGCACTCATCGCAATAATCGGAATCATCTGCGCATCCTTGTGCGACACCCGTCGGATCTGCCTTGCCGCCTCAAAGCCGTCCATCTTCGGCATCACAATATCCATCAGGATCGCATCGAAATAATGCTCTTTCCTCTCCATAAAAAGCTCCAGCGCCTGCCGTCCATCTTCCGCACAGACGACTTCCACGCCCCGGCGCTCCAAAAGCTTCCGCGTAATCTCAACATTGAGCGGATGATCCTCCGCGAGAAGCACCCGCTTCCCCTCGAGCGCGGCAAACGCCTGTCTGGAACCCCCGCCTCTTGCCACTTCCTTCTGCGGCTGAATATCCGCGAGCGGAAGATCCAGATGCACCTTCACCTTCGTGCCCTCGCCGATCGCACTCGTGACTGCAATACTTCCGCCCAACTGCTGCACAATATTCTGTGTAATTGCCAGCCCCAGTCCGCTGCCGTGCCGCCGTTCCGCCTCATCCCGTCTTTCCTGCGTAAACGGCTCAAACAGCAGTTCCTGAAACTCCCTGCTCATGCCGATTCCGGTGTCCGCGACAACATAATCCGCAGAAAAAGTACCGCTGTGAACCGCATAATTGCATACCCGAAAGGAGATCTCTCCCCCCTCCGGCGTGAACTTGACCGCGTTCCCCAGCAGATTAAAAAAGAGCTGCTCCAGCCGGATCGGATCCACCATGACATTCAGATTGTTCTCGCCTCCGGACATGTAAAATGTGATCCCCTTTTTGGCGCACTCCGGCTCTGTCATGTCCCGGATGGCTTCCATAAAATCCTCGAGCGCATACGGCTTCGGATGCAGCCGGAATCTCCCCAGTTCAATCATGGAAACATCCACGAGATCATTCAAAAGCCCCATCAGAAACCGGCTCGCCGTATCGATTTTTCCAAGACATTCCACCATCTTCTCCGGGTGATCCGACTCTTCAAGTCCGACCGCCGTCATTCCCATGATCACGTTCATAGGCGTCTTGATGTCATTGCTGATGCGGGAGAGAAAATCCGTCCTTGCATCCGTGACATGCTGCAGCGCCTCATCCCTCTCACGTTCTGCCTTCCGGATCAAAACGATGCTGACCGCCAGTATCGCTCCGAGAAGCAGCAGGAAAATCAGCAGCAGGATTCCGCTTTCCCCCATGGTCTTTTTCCTCCAACAAGTATCATTCCGACAAGCAGCACCACCACTGTCGCCACCTGATCCGGTGTCCCAAAAACAATGTCACGCACAAAACTCCATGCCGCGTGAAACGCTCCGATTCCCCATATATTTCCGCGCCGGATCAGATAAAGCGCCGCGAAAATACCGAACAGCATACCGTTTAAAAATGCAAGCGGCGCCTCCACGGCTCCCGCCGCGTACGGAAGCGCACCGATCACCGCACTGATAAGCACCGCCACTGTCATCGAATAGCGACGCGCGATCGTTACCATCAGGTAACTGCGGTATAAAAGCTCCTCCGCCATCCCCTGGATCAGATATCCCAGGAGAAACAGCACCAGCATCCCCGGTGCCGTTCCGGTAAACAGCTTCGCATTTCCCGCTGCCACAGCGATGCCTCCCGTGACCGCCGCAAATACCACCCCAAGTCCCAGTCCAATGGCATATTCCCGCAGCGCGTGCTCCTTCACAAAACCGATCATCTCAAAGCTGCGCTTCTGGAACTTCCTGCAGAATAAGACGACCACCAGAAGCATGGCAATTCCGGAAAAAAGCTTTAACACCGCGTAGGCATCCGAACCCGCAATCTGCACCGACACCTCCGACAGCTGTTCCATATCCCCGGAGGCAGCCGCATCCTGATATGCCGTGTTCGTATTCAGCAGCACAAGCTCTCCCGGCAGCAGAATCAGCATCTCTCCAAATGCCGCAATGATGTACACCGTCACAAACACCAGCAATTCCACCAGCCAGTGCTGCCCCTTCTGTACCTTTTTCGACTGCTCAACGAGCTTCGGACAATCTATGCTCTCTTTCATCTCAATCTCCCATCCTGCGTGTGGGCTTCTGTCTGCCCGCTGCGACATTTCATTTTACGGAAAACTGCCTGTTTCTGCCGTTTTCTGCACTTATCATAACATAAAAAATGGAGCGATGCAAAAATTTCCTGCACCGCTCCACACGCATTTTCCGGCTCATTTCTTCCGCCGGCAGACGCTTATTCCGGCTCACTTCTTCCGCCGGCTGGCTTCCATCCCGATCCGGTTACTAACGCCGGATTCCTATCCCAGCTCGATTACCGCCACTTCACAGCTTTCGAGTGTCAGCGCGTTCGCTTTTTCACATGCCGTCTCCACCGCACTCTCTGCTCTCAGATTCGACAGCAATACCTGCCTGCACGGATAGGCAAGCGGCAGGGAAACCGCATCCGTTCCAAAGTTTGCTGCAACCAGTATACGCTGTCCGCTCTCCCCGGACACACGGTAATACGCAAATACATCCGCCATTTCCTGGTAAGCCGGCTCGAAGATACCGTAGGTGAATGTTTCCCTGTAGGCGTCCGCCTTGCGCAGATGCACCAGTCTCCGGTAATAGGCAAGCACCGAATCCGTCCGCGCCTCCTGCTCCCTGACATTAATCTGCCGGTAATTCGGATTCATTGCCAGCCACGGCGTTCCGTCCGTAAATCCGGCATTCTCATCATCCGTCCACTGCATCGGCGTTCTGGCATTGTCCCTGCTGTTCTCGTAGCAGCAGCGCAGTGCCTCCTCCCTGCTGCAGCCCGCGTCAATGGCAACCTGATACTGATCCTTCGTGCTGATGTCGTCATACTCCGAAATGTCGTTCCGGATGCAATTTGTCATGCCGATCTCCTGTCCCTGATAGATAAACGGGATGCCGCGGAGCAGAATGGATGTGGTTCCCAGCATCTTTTTCCCGGCTTCATTTCTTGCATGCTCCGGCAGATAGCGGCTCGCTCCGCGCGGCTCGTCGTGATTCTCGATAATGTTCGCCGCGAATCCCGCCTTCTGCAATTTTAACTGGGATGCAAACAGCGTATCGCGCCATTTTTTGAATTCGATCGGTTTGCTGTCATACCAGCCGTGTTCTCCGTAGGTCAGCTCATGTGCGGAAAAATCAAACATGGTGGAAAAATGCCCGTCATCACCGATGAACTCCGGCAGTTCGTCCTCCTTCATGTTAAAAACTTCCGCCACGGTAAATGCATCCCATTTTTCAAAGGTTGCATGTTTTAAGTCCTCTAAAAGCGCGCCGACTCCCTGCACTTCCTCAACCATCTTCACACAGGAGGCAAGTCCGTCGCCTCCATCCGGCGGGAATGACGGAAATGCCGTGTCTTTTTTGATGTTGATGATTGCATCGATGCGGAATCCGGCAAGTCCCTTCGCCAGCCACCAGTTCACCATATCGTAGATCTTCTGACGAAGGACAGGATTTTCCCAGTTTAAATCCGGCTGCTCTTTTGCGAACATGTGCAGGTAATATTTGTCCGTTCCCGGCACCGGCTCCCACGCATTTCCGCCAAAATACGAGCGGTAATTGCTCGGCTCCCTGCCGTCTTTTCCCTTCACAAAGTAGAAGTAATCTGCATATTCGCCATCCGGATCTGCCAGCGCCTTTTTGAACCATTCATGCTGGTCGGAACAGTGGTTCACCACCAGATCCATCACAATGTACATGCCTCTCTTTTTTGCCTCGGCAAGCAGCTCGTCAAACTCCTCCATCGTTCCGAATTCCTGCGCGATCGCGTAGTAGTCGGAAATGTCATACCCCTGATCCACAAAGGGAGATTTATAAATCGGAGAGAGCCAGATGATGTCAATGCCAAGCTCTTTCAAATAGTCCAGCTTCGAGATAATTCCCCGCAGATCCCCGATTCCGTCCCCGTTCGTATCCAGAAAGCTCTTCGGATAAATCTGATATGCCACTTTATCGTGCCACCATTTTTTCTTCATTGCACATTCTCCTTTTTCCCAATACGGTTTTTCTTTTCCTTTTTGTATGATACTGTTATTATAATAAGAGAAATCCGTAATATCTTGCACTATATTTTCATTTTTATTGCACAATACTGCTATTTAATATCAGGAGAACGCACATGAACAGGACATCCCTTCCGGCGCCGGAGCAAAAGGAACACGCCCGGCACGGCGAACAGCTTTTTCCACTGCAAAAATATATTACCACGCTGGACGATCTGCACCCGTCCGTCAGCGCACACTGGCACGAGGAAGCGGAATTTACGCGCATTCTCTCCGGGATCGGCACCTATCAGATCCAGCTGCAGCACTATGACGTTGCCGCGGGCGATCTCCTCTTCATCCCTCCGGCGCTGTTGCACGCAATCACCGTGACGCCCAGAGAGAAGCTTTGCACCGAGACTTATGTTTTTCACATGCATTTTCTCGGCGCCAGCACCGCGGACATCTGCTCCGTGCAGTATCTGACACCGCTTGCGACGGCAAAGCTGATCCCGCCGTTTTTCTTTGATGCCCGTCATCCGCTGCACGATGCCTTAGACGATCTGTTCAACGATATGGATGCCCTGCACGACGACGCCGCGCAGGGCTATGAACTGCTGCTGAAGGCTGATTTTCTGCGCCTGATCGCCCTGCTTCTCCCCTGCTGCAACGCAGCGGATGAGGATACGCGGCTTCACATGGAATATACCGCCAAGTTAAAAACGGTTCTCGAGTATATTGACGCCCATTATGCGGAGGAGCTTTCCATCGCCGATCTGGCTTCCCTGTGCTATTTCAGCGAGTATCATTTCATGCGGTTTTTCAAGCGCTTCATGGGTACCTCCTGCTTAAACTACATCAAGAACCTGCGTCTGGAGAAGGCTGCCGAGCTGCTCGGGCAGGACGGGCTTCCCCCACTGGACGCCTCCCTGTCCGCCGGCTTCCACAACCTGTCCTACTTCTACCGGGAATTCCGGAAAAAATACGGCGTGACTCCGGGGAATTTCCGCGGAGCCGGTGCCCGGGAGAAATAGGCTTTATAATAGGAAATATCATTCCGGAGCGAAGCAGCGGGACGGAGTCTTTGAAACAAAATGCAAGAGTTTCTTCCCTGCCGCTTTCGGCAATTCATTCCGTGTCTTTGCCACGCTTGAACAATCCGCGAATGTGTCCGACAAACCCGCAGACAATGAGCGGACTTCCTAGCAGCGCTAAGCACACCTCTTCACAGACATGATAAAACCGCGCGAGCCGAAACTCGTTGCTTTCTGCTATTAAAAACAAGGCAGAAAGCAGCTCAAACATCGGTCTCGCGCGGTTATGTTTTGCTCATCGGTGTGCAAAGTGCTGCACGTAAGTCCTAAAATTGTCTGCGGCTTGCGGACACATTCGCGGAGTGCTCCAAGCCTGGAAAGACGCGGATCATCGCAGTTGTCGAAAGCGGCTGGGTTAGAAAGTCCGTATTTTGTGATCAGACTCCGCCCCGCTGCTTCGCTCCGGAATGTGATTGTCTGTTATAAATCCCCGTAAAGATCACTTCTCCCCGGCTGGCTCCGTGAAAACCGCCCGGGGCATGCCCTATTTTCCGGTCAGCGGCTACCGCAGGCGCTCCTCGCGGTACTCCTTCGGCGACATGCCATATTCCCGGCGGAACGCGCGGTAAAAGCTGGAATAGTCCCGGAACCCGAACCGCTCATACACCTGACTGATGTTCTCACCGCCTAAAATCGCCTCCCGGGACGCCTGCATCCTTTTCTTTAAAATATACTGGTGAACCGAGATTCCCGCCTGCTCCTTAAAGACGTGCGCCACATAATAGCGGCTCACGAAAAAGGCTCCTGCCAGTTTTTCCAACGACAGTTCCTCCTCCAGATGCTCCTCTATATAATAGATCAGATTCTGATAGAGATCCTGCTCCTTTACCTTGGCGGGATTTTCTTCCTCGTACACCATCCGGTTCAGGTGCAGGATCAGATCGTTGACCAGCAACGGTATCCGCGCCTCCCTCCCAAAACGCTCCATCTGCATCTCCTCAATCAGCTGAAAGATCTTAAACTGCGTGGCGTTAAATGTAATCACATCACTGTGAAACACATTTTTCCCGGACACTTCCGCGCGCTGCATCAGGTAGCCGTATGCCGGAGAAAGTTCCATCAGCCGGCTGGCATATTCCCGGCTGACCCAGAACACGAACCGGCGGTATGCCTGCGCATGGTTGTGCACAACGGCACGGTGCCTGCGGTGCGGAGGAATTACCACCATATCCCCATAGCGGAGCGGGTATCTCTGCCCCTCAATCTCAATCGAGACGTCCCCCTCCATAAAAAAATAGAACTCATAATAATCGTGTGTGTGCGTATCCACTTTTGACGTGTAATGTTCATTGTAATAATATAGTTCAAAATCGCGGGACAGCATGTACTGTCTGGTGCTGAATCTGGTCTGTAAATTTTTCTGCATACGCTATTCCTCTTCCGGCACCTTTTCATGCCGCTATCGATCCGTTGCTTTCCTTTTTCGTCTTATATTTTTTCAAACTCTTCCCTGATTATAGCGGAAGATAGCAACTTTTGCAATGTATGCAACAAGTCTTTCAATTTGCTTTTGGAGCGGATTATATATAATGAAATCATCCAATATGACACTTCCTTAACGGAGCAGAAAAGAACGGAGGTTACACACTATGGAAATGACTTTAAGATGGTACGGTTCCAAATTCGACACCGTTACCTTAGAGCAGATCAGACAGATTCCGGGCGTGACCGGAGTCATCACCACCCTCTACGATACCGCACCGGGTGAGGTCTGGAGCAGAGAGCGCATCGCCGCATTAAAGGCGGAAGTTGCCGCCGCAGGACTTCATATTTCTGGTATCGAGAGCGTCAACGTCCACGACGCCATCAAAACCGGCGCACCGGACCGTGATCTCTACATCGATCACTACATCGAGACACTGGAAAACCTCGGAAAAGAAGATATCCACCTCGTATGCTACAACTTCATGCCTGTTTTCGACTGGACCCGCACGGAGCTCGCCAGAAAACGTCCGGACGGTTCTACTGTCCTCGCTTACACCCAGGAGGCTGTGGATGCCCTCGATCCGGAGAAAATGTTCGAGTCCATCGCCGGGGATACCAACGGCAGCATCATGCCGGGCTGGGAGCCGGAGCGCATGGCGCACATCAAAGAGCTTTTTGCCATGTACAAGGACATTGACGATGAAAAACTGTTTGCCAACCTGAAGTATTTTCTGGAGCGCATCATGCCGGTGTGCGACAAGTATGACATTAACATGGCAATCCATCCGGACGATCCTGCCTGGAGCGTGTTTGGTCTTCCACGCATCATCATCAACAAGAAAAACATTCTCCGCATGATGAGCATGGTCGACAATCCGCACAACGGCGTAACTTTCTGCTCCGGTTCCTACGGAACCAATCTGGAGAATGATCTGCCGGACATGATCCGCTCCTTAAAGGGGCGAATCCATTTTGCCCATGTGCGCAATCTGAAATTCAACAGCCCGACAGACTTTGAAGAAGCCGCACATCTCTCCTCAGACGGCACTTTTGATATGTATGAAATCATGCGTGCCCTCTACGAGATCGGGTTTGACGGTCCGATCCGTCCGGACCACGGACGCATGATCTGGGGCGAAGTCGCTATGCCGGGTTATGGCCTTTATGACCGCGCACTTGGCGCCACCTACCTGAACGGACTTTGGGAAGCAATTGAGAAAGGAGCTGCACGCTATGAAGCTAAATAACAAAGGATTAGAGAATAAGAACGCATGGGAAGCTGCCGGTTACGCACTTCCGCAGTATGACAGAGAGGCGGTTGCCGCCAGAACCAAACAGAATCCATTCTGGATTCATTTCGGAGCCGGCAACATTTTCCGTGCCTTCCAGGCAAATGTGGTACAGGATCTTTTAAACAAGGGAGATCTTGACCGCGGTCTTGTCGTTGCCGAAGGCTACGATTATGAAATTGTCGAGAAAATGAATCATCCCCATGACGACTACAGCATTCTTGTCACATTAAAAGCAAACGGAACTGTAGAAAAAACAGTTGTCGGCAGTGTGATGGAATCTCTGGCACTCGATTCCGAGGACGATGCACAGTTCTCCCGCCTGAAGGAGATTTTCTCCGCAGACTCCCTGCAGATGGCAACTTTTACCATCACAGAAAAGGGTTACAACCTCTACGGTTCTGACGGAAACTTCATGCCGGCAGTTGCCGCAGATATGGCAGCAGGTCCGCAAAAGCCGGCCAGCTATATCGGAAAGGTCGCATCTCTTCTGTATGCACGATTCCTTGCAGGTGAGAAGCCGATCGCCATGGTAAGCATGGATAACTGCTCCCACAACGGAGATAAACTCGCGGCTGCCATCACAGCTTTTGCAGAGGGCTGGGTAAAGAACGGTCTTGCCGATGAGGCATTTGAGACTTATGTAAAGACTTCCGGCAAGGTATCCTTCCCGTGGACGATGATCGATAAGATCACCCCGCGCCCGGACGCTTCCATCGAGGAGATCTTAAAGAAAGACGGCGTCGAGGAACTGGATCCGGTTGTCACCAGCAAAAATACCTATGTGGCGCCTTTTGTCAACGCAGAGGAATGCCAGTATCTCGTCATTGAAGACAACTTCCCGAACGGTCGTCCAGCTCTGGAAAAAGGCGGTCTGATCTTTACCACACGGGAAACCGTCGACAAAGTCGAGAAAATGAAAGTCTGCACCTGCTTAAACCCGCTCCACACCGCGCTTGCTGTCTACGGCTGCCTGCTCGGCTACAACTTAATCTCCGAGGAGATGAAGAATCCTTCTTTAAAGAAGCTTGTTGAAGTGATCGGATATAAAGAGGGACTCCCGGTTGTCATCAACCCGGGTATTCTCGATCCGAAAGAATTCATCGATACCGTATTAAATGTCCGCATTCCGAATCCGTTTATGCCGGACACACCGCAGCGTATTGCAACCGATACTTCCCAGAAGCTAGCAATCCGTTTTGGAGAGACCATCAAAGCCTATGCGGCAGCTCCTTCGTTGAACGTTGCCGACTTAAAGCTGATCCCGCTTGTATTTGCCGGATGGCTGCGCTACCTGATGGGTGTTGACGACAACGGCAACGCGTTCACCCCAAGCCCGGACCCGATGCTTGCAGAGGCGTCCTCCTATGTCGCAGACGTAAAACTCGGCGAAGCGTTCGATGCAAAGAAAACGCTTGCACCGATCCTGTCCAACGCAAAAATCTGGGGCGTTGACCTGTGTGCACTCGGTATGGATACGCTGGTATGCGATTACTTTACCGAGCTTACCGCAGGCACAGGTGCTGTTGCGGCAACGCTTGCAAAATATACGGCTTAATCCAGAGACAGGACAATCCTTTTTCCTGTTACTTATCACGTCAAAAGGGGCTGCCCGCTTCATGCGGCAGCCCCTTCTTCTATCTGCGATCGCTATACCGGCTGCTGACCGGAAAATATCGCAAAATACTCCTGTGCTCTCTGCGCCGAAATATGCAGTCTCTCCTGCAACCGGTTCAGTATCATCTCTTTAGGCATGCCAAATGCACATCCGGTCTCAACAATCCCCTGTGCAAGACCACGGTTCATGCCAATCTGCTCTCCCTTTTTCAAACCTGCCTGCTCTCCCGCTTCGTATTCCGCCTGCCGCAGCTTCTTCTCCTCATATTCCTTATCGTATTCCAGAATACTCACCATTTCCACCTCCGCGCGGTTCTTCCGCAGAAAATCTGTTAAGATTCCCTCTGTGATGCATTCCCTTATCGCCCGGCGTACAGCCTCTTCCAGCTTCATGGAACCGGCATACCCGCGGACTCTGGCTACATACTGCGCATATTCCTTTAACATCCGGCACTGCTCCATGAGCTCTTCGTTGTGCCCCGCGTTGATGTTGAGCACCATGACTTTCAGTTCCCCCTTGCAGGGAACTTCACTCCAGTGTCCCTGCTTTTTCTTGTTGATTGGATAAAAGCATAGACCTCTGAAATGAGAAAATAGACGGTGCATGCACCCTGAACTCGCAAGAAATATGCTTTTTGTTGAACTGATTTTAACACAGAAGGCGATTGTTCTACAAGAGTATATGGGTTGATTTAAAAAAATTTAATAAATAAAAAGAGGCATATCTGCTATGCCTCTCTCCCGCTATATCTTTGCTTTTACAAACTGATATATCTTTTCCGCACTGTGTTTTTCCATTCCCTGGCACTGTGCTCTCTGCATTGCGTTTTTCTTACCGGAATTATGAAGCAGCTGCATTCCTTTTCTGACCAGGCCATATTCCGTGTATGCGGTCACGCTCATTCCCTTTTTGACAAAAAAGCTCCGGTTCTTTGTCTCACATCCGGGTATCGGCTTTGTGTGGACAATGGGAATCTCCGTCACTGCGGCCTCCGTGGATGTGAGTCCGCCGGGTTTTGTGTAAATGATGTCACACGCATGCAGATAAACCGGCATGTTGCTGACGCTTCCCAGGATCGTCACCCTCGCATCTCTGCCGAAGCGTGCCTGCATCCGCTGCTCTAGTTTCTGATTGCTGCCGCAGATCAGAATGAGGTGCTCCTCCCTTTGTATGCGCCTCAGCAACGCCGGAATCAGCCGGTCGATCGATCCCGCTCCCATGCTGCCACCTGCCACAAGGATATACCGCTGCTTTTCTTCGAGTCCCAGACTTTTTTTCGCCGCCTGCTGCACCTTTTTGCGCACAATGCTGTGCGCGTGTGTATCCGCCGCAGCACTTTCTTCCGGCATACCTCTCCACGGCTCACTGCATGCCGCAGCCACCGGAATGCCTGTCACCACCAGCTTTTCTTCCGGAATCCCGCGTTTCACAATCTCCGGGATCAGACTCTGGTGCGGAATCATATAATAGTCGCAGTCCGTCTCTTCCCAGAACGGGATACAGGTATAATCCGTCATCACCGCCACCGTGAGCGGAAGCTTCATTCCCTTTCGCTTCATATAGGTAATGGTTTCCGCCGGATACAGATGCGGCATGACAATCACGTCCGCCGGATGTTTCTTCAGATACGCCGCCAGGTAGACTGCCATCTTCCCATTGACATAATAGACCGGCGAACGACGGAGAAGCCGGCTGACAAGCATGCCGATCTTATACAAAAGTCCGAACAGACCCGGGGCAATCTTTACCGTCTCCACATAGACGTTACCGACCGTCCTCGAGACCTTCTCTCCTGCAAGCTTAAGATAATCCAGCACCACCGCCTCGTCCCCATGCGCACGGAAAGTCTCCGCAACCGCGCGTGCCGCCGCGTTGTGTCCACCGCCTGTATTACATGATAAGATCAGTACATTCATTTTTTTCCTCCCCCGGGCATCCGAATGTGTGCCGGTAGATAACCGTTCCGGCAATCAGCAGGCTTCCGATCAGAACCGACCGCTCCTCCACCGTGAGACAAGTTCCCGCTGCAAAACACAGATACGTCACAACGCTCCGCCTCGCATGGCTTTTGATCTTAAATAAAAGTGAAAACAGCAGATAAAACAGCACCAGCATCGCTAACGGTTGCCAGATTCCCGCCGGCACCAGTCCTAAGAGAACCCCGAAGGATACCGCGATTGCCTTGCCACCGCGTCCACGGTGATATATGGAATAGGCATGTCCCAGCACAGGCGCTGCCATTACTGCTGCAAACCACAGGGGTTGCAGACCGGCGGTCCGCACGCACAGCCACACCGGAAAAAATCCCTTCAAAAGTTCCAGCAGCAGCACACATATTCCACAGATCACACCGCCGTACCGGAACGCATTGTAGGTCCCGGGATTGCCGTCCTCCGACATCTCCCGGATATCGATATGGCGGGTCAGCTTCGGAAGCACATAAGCAAATAAAATGCTTCCCAGAAGATAGCCGCCGATCACAAATCCCAGATAACTGCTCATAACCGCTGCTCCTATCGCTCTCGTTTCTAACACTGATATGTAATGTAACATATTTTCTGTCATAAGAAAAGACAGGGCGGCAGAAACTCTTTCTGTCACCCCGTCCTTTTCGTTTATTTCCATTACACTCCCCTGTAATAAAGAAGAATCTCGCTTGCGAGATTCTCCGCGCGCGAGCGGTTCGCAAAGCGATATTTT